>ERZ1048068.51-NODE-51-length-111861-cov-9.895712_pt1 | contig 111861 bp, 115 predicted proteins | sample MGYA00383098_ERZ1048068 | MGnify/ENA primary metagenome ERZ1048068 (study PRJEB29581, sample SAMEA5548368) | metagenome | biome: marine; feature: coastal; material: water | depth 1 m | study: Short-term variability in the microbial, nano- and picoplankton...
CCTTAACTTCTTCAAAAGCAGGCATAGAGGCTTCAAAGGTTAGTATTCCAGAACGTGTCCAATATTTTTCTTGACTGTTTGCAAGACTGATACAACAAATAAAAAATAGAACTACATATTTCATTCTAAATAGCCTTCATTCATCCATTGTTCTACCAAATCGATACTAGCTTGTGGAAGACGAACACCCCCCAAAGGCATAAAACCACTCTCGCCGGGTTGACGGTTCATTCGATTTAAGGCATCAGTATTTTCAAATGTAGTTTTTACCTGATTATAATTTGTCATTGGAGAAGAAGCTCCATTGATTGCAGGATTGGAATGACAAGCAACACAATTCGCATCTATAATCGGTTTAATGTGTTCTGCATAGTTGATATTTTCTGTTAGCGGTGGTTGTTCAATAAGATCACTTTCGCTACTGTTCTCACAGCTTGTAAACAAGACAACTGAAGTTATTACAAGAAAACAACTAAATTTTTTCATCTTTAAAAGGATTAATTTGTTTCAAATTTAATTTATTTTTTTTCTAATTCATGGAGTTTTAGCACAAATCATGCTATATTAACATAGTTTTAATTATTATTTTTATGAAAAACAAAACTGGATTTATCTTTTCATTTATAGCTATTGTAGTGGCTTCTATTTACATTTATACTCAAAAGCCCCATCGAAATATTAGCAATGAAAAAGTTGAATTTGTTTTATTTTCTGATGAATTTTTGAAAGAATTTAAAGTAAATGAAGGAAATGCTTCGGCTAAATTTCTAGATAAAACTATTCTTGTGGAGGGTGTTGTCACTGAAATTAATATGAATTATTTAACACTAGATGACAAAATTTACTGTAAATTTGATAAAGAATTCCCCAAAAATGTATTGAACACTAACTTAAAAGTCAAAGGCCGATGTATCGGTTTTGATGAGTTATTAGAACAAGTTAAGTTAGATCAATGCAGTATCGAAGTAAAATAATATTATTCCTTTTATTAATCACTCAAGCTTTGTGTGCTCAAGACTCAATTTTTGACCTTGCGCGCCATGGTAGTGTAGAAGATTTTAAAGCACTTTCAAATGGTGATACTTCTATCTTAACACAAAAAGACGAAAGAGGGAGTACGCCACTTGTTTTGGCCTGTTACTACAATAATATTGATGTTGTAAGGTATATTATTCAAAATATAGATGACATCAATGGAACTACAAAAGACGGCTCGCCATTGATGGCCTCGGCCGTTAAAGGCTATAATGCGATTTCTAAACTATTAATAACTGCTGGAGCAGATGTTAATCTACAAGATGCAAATCAAACTACAGCATTGCATTATGCTGTGATGTTTAAGAACTATGATTTAGTGCTGATGCTCTTAGAAGCAGGTGCCAATCCTAACCACAAAAATAACGTTGGGCAATCGCCCATGGATTTTGCAGTTATGCAAAATGATAAACGTATGAATATACTTTTAAAATTAAACCAATAGCTTATGCGGAAAATTACACTTCTATTCTTTGTTTTTACATTTTTTATTAATCAAGCACAAAATACTACAACTGGTACGATTGAACTTGCAGGGTCAGATTTTACAGTACGTTTTGATGTTGATGGCCCAAATGATACGGTAACTATGACAATGGTTGGCCCTTCAAACGTCTGGTTGGGAGTTGCTTTGGATGCAGATTATGCTTTAGGTCAAGGTATGGGAATTTACTCTGATAAGGATCTTATTTTATATACATCAAATGGATTAGTTGATGCTAGTCTTAACGGTACAACAAGTCCAGACACTACTGAGGCTCAAAATTGGACAGTTATTTCAAATGATGCACCAGGAAGTATTCGTACTATTGTAGCAACGCGTCAATTGGATACTGGTGATTCTGCAGATTATGTTTTTACTACAAATACAGGTGGTATTAATTTACTTTGGGCAAAACATGCTAGTAGTTTAGTTTTAGATTACCACTCAGGTGGTAGAGGAGGACAAGTTGCTGCTTTTACATTAAGTTCTCCATATTTTACAATGGAAAAATTTGAAATTTACCCCAACCCAACAATTAATGAATTAAATTTTGAATTTCCACAAAATATTCAGTTTGCTAACGTTCAGGTCTATAATGTCTTAGGAAAACAAATTCTACAAAAAACCCTTAAAAAAACATATCCAAAACTTAATACAAGCTCATGGGCATCAGGAATGTATGTGGTGCAGATTGTAACAGATAATGCTGTTCAAACCAAGCGTGTTGTAAAGCAATAAGAAGAGATGAAATTTAAACTCCTTTTTTTTACTTTTTGTCTTTGTACGATTTCATTCGCTCAAGATGATTTGGTAAGTGAAATAGATATTGACTCAAGTGTAAGTACTGAGGTTAGTTCAGTTTTTAAAGGTTTAAAAATTATTAATTTTGAATCTACAAAATTGGTTGCCAAAGGTGGATTTTACTTTGTTGTTTCACATCGTTTTGGAAGTGTAAAAAATGGGTTTAAAAACTTTTTTGGATTAGATGAAGCCGTAACTCATTTGAATTTTATTTATGGATTAACAAAAAATATTAACATCAGTGCTTCTAGAAGTTCAAATCAAAAGATTTATGAAGTGGCCTCCAAATTTAGACTTATCAATCAGTGTCAAAGTTTTCCATTTACAGTAGTGGGTTATACTTCTGTTTTGGCCAATACTGCTGCTAGTACAGACAATCTTCCAAAATTGGAATTTAGCCACCGTTTGAGTTATGTGGCTCAACTTTTGATTTCAAGGAAAGTCAATGAAAAATTGTCTTTGCAAGTATCTCCAACCTTTTTCCACGATAATTATGTTGTAAACGATGATCAGGAAAATTCACAATATGCGCTAGTTTTTGGTGGACGCTACAAATTGGGTAAGCGTTGGTCTTTTAATTTGGAATATGGTGCACATTTGAATCGTGCTAAAAACTCGCTATATAACAATCCACTTTCTATTGGATTTGATTTAGAAACGGGAGGACATGTATTTCAATTACACTTCACAAATTCTCAGTTTATGAATGCTAACACTGCCTTGGGTAACAGTACCGGCGACTGGACCGATGGTGATTTTTACTTTGGATTTAATATCAGCCGATCGTTTTAGTTAAAGTTATTTTACTTCTTGCAAATAGTGTTTTTGGATAAAATTAAATCCAATAATCATTACTCCCGAATAGAAAAAATCTCCTAACAAAGAATTTCTAAAAAAAGGCAAGGCTAGGGTATAGCATTCAACTAAACCAGTCCAAGTCTTTGGGTAGCCCAGTAACCAAACGCCAAAATTTGTAACAACAAAAAAGCTTAAACTCCCCAAAAATACAGTTAGAATACTAGGTTTTTTTCTTAGTGCACCAATAAGTGTTACTAGCATAAAACCAACATAAACAAATAATGTAATGGAAGAAAAGCCGAGAAAAATATCAGAAATACACATAATAACAAGAGGCAAAGCATAGGCCAAGATTCTGTTTGAAATATACAAACCACCAAAAAGTGCAATAGTTGTAACAGGTGTGAAGTTTGGAAGATGAGGAACTAATCTAGTGAGTACAGCAGCCAACATAATAATAGCAATTATCAAATTTTTTTTATTAATAATAGTTGACTCCATAAAAGTTATTTGATTTATAATTTACAAAAATATAGTTTTTAGACTAGTCTGCAATCATTAATGTGCTTTTTGAATCCAATGCATTCAAAATCGTAATTTCATCACTATTGTTGGATTCAAAATTAGAATACCTTCCAGAAATTTGAATTTCGTTTAAAGCGGCTTCTAAAAGAGGTTCTGTGGGGTCACCCAAAATTCCATAATTCGCTGCTTTTTCTTTAAATTCAATATCGGGTACTAGGCCAGAGGAGGGAACAGAAGTATTGTTTTTGTTTACAGTTATTGCGATAAGCGGTAATAAGGCATAGGTGTGAGTGGAATTTGCATTGACTCTTCCAAAATTTGATGAGTCGTAAATAATTTGAGAGGCTTGAGACTTTCCAACAGTACTACTTCCAATATGTACCACTGTAATATATGATTTTAAACTATTGATAATCATTTCACTAGCAGAAGCAGAAGCGCCTGAGGTTAATACATAAACTTCGTCCAAATTTAAACTATTGATAGATGTACCGTTTGTTAGCTCATCAGTAAAAACATAGTCGTAATTATTGTTTTGCAAATCCTCATTGTATTTTAATGTTGCAAAAACTTGATTATTAAAACCACCTGTTATCATACTACCCAGTGCAGTTGCAGTTCTTACACTACCACCAGGGTTGTAGCGAAGATCTAAAATAAGATGATCAATATTTTCGGCTTTAAATGTTCCAAAAGCATTGTTCAGTTCTGAGTCAAATTCTCCAACAAAACCATTATACATTAGATATCCAATTTTTTTATTATTTAAATTAAAAACCTCTGTTTTATATACTGGGTTTTCAGTGTAGATAGATTTAATTAATGTAATATCTTCAGCGGTATCGCTAATGCTGTCATCTGAAACATCATTGGTATTGTTGTCATCATAATTTGCCAAATTTATAGTGTAAGAATCACTATTAAATAGAGACCTATAATTACTCGTCGTCATTGTTGTGCCATTGACTTTATTGAAAACCTGCTCTCTTGTGAGTGAGGTTTGGCTTGCATTACTATTGGGCAATATAAGACGAACAATGCCAAAAACTTCTGTAGTACTTCCAGGTACAAGATAGAAATTGAATTCGGCACCACTTCTTTTGGAGACACCACTAAGTGATTGTTCTAATTCAAAATAATTACTGGTAATTATACTAAAACGATCTACATTTTCACGATCGAAGACTAAGTCTTCAAATAAGTCTTCTGGAGAAGAATATCCGTCTAAAAAACTGTTGTAATCTGTTTCAGTTATAAAGCGATCATCCGCTAGGTCTGGGACATTGGCGTTATAAAGATATACGCTATTCATAGCTTTCCAAACAAAATCTTTTATGCTAGTTGAACCCGTAGTGTTGTCATCATTATCTTCAAAACAACCATATGAAAACCCAATTAATAATGTAAGAGCTATATATCTAATTTTTGTTTTCATACGTTTACTATTTTTTGGTTGTCGTTTGATATATAAATATCCTTATCTTTAATCAAGCAAATTTTGTACCACAATTTACACTAAAAAATATAATAATTTTATTCTTTGTAACAAAATTATTTTACAATCGTCTATAATTGTAACAGGACCAAATTTATGAATGAAAGAGAGTACATAGCACTAATTGATCCTTTCAAAAATAAACTGTATCGTTTTGCAAAACGGTTTTTGGTTTCTGTAGAGGAGGCAGAAGATGCCACACAAGATGTTCTTTTGAAACTATGGAATTTACGTGAAAAATTGGGCTCATATAAAAACCCTGAAGCTTTTGCGATGACAATTACTCGAAATCATTGTTTAGATAAATTGAAATCCAAATACGCCCAAAATTTAAAAATAGCCCACAATAACTATGAGGACCATAGTCAAAAATTACAAAAAAAGATAGAGGTAAGAGACAGTGTGAGTTTAGTAGAAAAATTCATAAAAACTTTACCTGTTCAGCAACAGTTGATAATTCAACTTAGAGATATAGAGCAATACGAATTTAAAGAAATTGCAGAAGTATTAGACATGAAAGAAACCGCTATTCGAGTGGCGCTCTCAAGAGCAAGAAAGACATTAAAAGAAAAATTAATTAAAGCACATAATTATGGAGTTACAGCCAATTGAAGAGCTTTTAAAAAAATATGATCGAGGTGAAACCTCAATCGCTCAAGAAGCAAAATTAGCCGACTTTTTTGCACAAAATGACGTTCCAGAACACCTGTTACATTACAAGACGCTTTTTTGCTACTTTTCAAATGAAAAGCAACAAGACTATATACCAGATTTAAAATTAAATAAAAGAATACATTCTTTTAGAAATCTTTCTATAGCAGCTTCTGTAGTTATTTTGATTGGTCTCGCTCTAAACTATAAATCAACTTCAACAGTACAATATTCAGAAGACGAAATATTCGCTTATAATCAAACAAAAACAGCACTAGAATTGCTATCAAATAATTTGAACAAAGGAACTTCCCAACTCAAAAATTTAGAAGTTTTTTCTAACGCAATGCAAAAAGGAGAACAAAATATGACATATCTCAATACGTTTAACGCAACAACCAATAAAATTTTTAAAATAAACAAGTAAATTTATACCATGAAAAATCTAAAAATTATTTTATTATTAGCCATTGCACCAATGGCATTCTCACAAAGTCTTTTTGAAAAATATGACGACATGGACAATGTTAGTTCAGTAGTTGTTAATCAGAAAATGTTTGGCATGCTCGCCGAAATGAAAATAAAAACTAATGATCCAGAAGCCGATGCTTTTTTGGAGCAAGTTAAAACATTGAACAACCTAACAGTTTATACAACTGATGATGCCGAAGTTTCTAAAGCCATCATTTCTGATGTTGAAAGCTACGTCAAATCCTCTTCGCTAGAAGAATTGATGCGCATTAAAGATGACGGAAAAAACATCAAGTTCTATGTACTATCTGGAAGTGATGAGAACCATGTTTCTGAACTTTTAATGCTTGTTAATGGCTTGTCAAAAGCTATGGAAAAACGAGATATTAGCATCAATGGGCAGCAACGCATCATCGAAACAGTTTTACTTTCCCTAACAGGAGATATTGATTTGCGTAAAGTTTCGGAACTTACAACTCAACTTAATGTTCCAGGCGGAGACCAACTTAAAAAAGCCTCAAAAAAAGAATAAATGAAACAACTTAATACTACTTCAATTTCTGTGCTTTTGTTTTTTATTCTTCTAGGTTGCGATACAAAGCCAACTTTACAAACCTACTTTGTAGATCATCAAGAAGCACCAAACTTTATTTCAATGGATGTTCCTGTTTCTTTTTTGGGAGTCAATGATATTCAGGTTACTAAATCACAAAAAGATGCCATTAATTCTATTAATAAACTCAATATGCTTGGTTATAGTTTAAAGAGTGGAAGTTTGGATACATATGATGAAGAAGTCACTAAAATAAAAGAGCTTTTGAAAGATGAGAGTTATAATGAGTTGTTGCGTTTAGGGAACCCTAAAGAAGGAAAAATCAAAATAACGTATACTGGTAACGATGATGCTATAGATGAGTTAGTTATTTTTGGTGAATCTAAAGAATTTGGTTTTGCAATTATTCGTGTTTTGGGAGATGAAATGAATGTCTCCAAAATCATGGAACTCGGTCCGATTATCAACAAATTGGATACAAAAGAAATGAATGTTGATGGTTTTATAGATTTTATGCTCTAAATCACAAAAAAAACTTACAAAAAAAACGCTCTATTCTATACGGAGCGTTTTTTATATACCAGTATAATTTGAAGGCGTAATCTTTTTCAACTCCTCCTTAACGTCATTGCTAACTTCTAATGTATCAATAAACTCCGCAATAGAACCCTTTGTGATTGCTGCGTTTGTTCGTGTTAATCCTTTTAAAGCCTCGTAAGCGTTAGGATATCCTTCACGTCTAAGAATAGTTTGAACAGCTTCAGCAACAACGGCCCAATTTTTTTCTAAATCACTAGCAATTTTCTGCTCATTAAGTAGCAATTTATTTAAACCTTTTAGTGTAGATTTAAAAGCAATTATAGTATGTGCAAAAGGAACTCCAACATTACGAAGTACCGTACTATCGGTTAAATCACGTTGTAACCTAGAAATGGGTAACTTAGCAGCAAGATGCTCCAAAATAGCATTTGCAATACCTAAATTACCTTCGCTGTTTTCAAAGTCTATTGGGTTAACTTTGTGTGGCATCGCTGAACTTCCAACTTCACCCTTTTTAATTTTTTGTTTAAAATAATCCATCGAAATATAGGTCCAAAAATCTCGATTCATATCTATAATTATAGTATTAATACGCTTCATGGCATCAAACAATGCCGCTGCATGGTCGTAGTGCTCAATTTGAGTTGTTGGAAAAGAATGATGAAGACCTAAATTTGTATTCAAAAATGATGTAGCAAATGCTTTCCAATCGATATTTGGATATGCAACATGGTGTGCATTAAAATTCCCTGTTGCGCCACCAAATTTTGCTGCATGCGGAATGGTTTTTAATGTTTTGAGTTGTTCTTCCAATCGTACTTTAAAGATCTCAATTTCTTTTCCTAATCGAGTAGGAGAGGCCGGCTGGCCATGAGTACGTGCCAAAAGTGTTACAGATTTCCACTCCTCAGTAAAGCCTTCTAATTTTTTAATAATATCCTGAAAATCATGAAGATATACATTTTCAACAGCGTCTTTTATGCTCAGTGGAATAGCGGTATTATTAATGTCTTGTGAAGTGAGCCCAAAATGAATAAACTCTTTGTATGTGCTAAGATTTAAGGCATCAAATTTTTGCTTTATAAAATACTCAACAGCTTTAACATCGTGGTTGGTTACACGCTCTATTTCTTTTATCGCTTTTGCATCTTCGGAAGAAAAGTTTTTGTAAATACTACGTAGATTTTCAAATAAATTAGAATCAAACCCTGAAAGCTGCGGCAATGGAATTGCACATAATGCAATAAAATATTCTATTTCAACCAAAACACGATACTTGATCAAAGCTTCTTCAGAGAAATAATCTGCAAGTTTGTTTGTTTTTGACCTGTAGCGTCCGTCGATTGGGGAAATAGCGTTTAATGGTGTTAACGACATAAAGATTGCATTTTAAAAATGCAAAGATATCACTTTTCGTTCTAAGATTTTAATTTGTTGAGCAGATGATAAGATTAATTCCTATTTTTGAGTGTTAAAAATAATCTATCCAAAATTTGAGGTCAAAATCTCCCATTGTTTTTTTTATTGGAACTGTGTTTCCAGAGCCAAAATCTACAGCGGCTGGCACAAGGATATTGCAATTGATAAAATTTTTCCAAAATCAAGGCTTTTATGTTGTTTTTGGATCTGCATCAAAACATTCTTTAAATTCTTTTGACCTTAATTCTATTGGTGTGAAAACTATAAATCTCAAACTGAATGATATCAGTTTTGATGAATATATAAAAGATTTAAATCCGCATTGTGTTGTATTTGATCGCTTTATAACAGAAGAACAATTTGGTTGGCGCGTCACAAATTGTTGCCCAAAAGCTATTCGCATTTTAGACACAGAGGATCTTCATTTTTTAAGGAAAGCTCGAAAGATTGCAAATTTGAAAACGACTGAATTTTCAAAAGATTTTTTAAAAAATGATATCGCTAAAAGAGAATTGGCAAGTATTTACAGATGCGATTTATCTTTAATTATCTCTGAAGTTGAGTTTGATATTTTATCTAAGGAATTGAATATAGATACTTCGTTAATACTGTATTTACCCTTTCTTTTAGAATTCAATCAAATACCAACTCAGCAAGAGTTGCCAGATTTTGAAAATCGCAAGGATTTTGTTTTTGTAGGTAGTTTTATTCATCCTCCAAACGCAGATACATTTACATATTTAAAAAAGCACATTTGGCCAAAACTAAGAAAAAAATGTCCTGACGCATTTTTAAATATTTATGGTTCTTATCCAAAAACACAACATTTGTGTCTATCCAACAAAAAAGAAAACTTTTTTGTCCATGGTTTTGTTGAGAATATAGATAAAGTACTTTTATCCTCTAGGGTTCTATTGGCACCAATTAAATTTGGAGCGGGTCTTAAAGGAAAAGTTATAGATGCAATACGCAACGGAACCCCCTGTGTTTTATCAGAAATTGCAGCTGAGGGTATTTTTGAGTCTTGCGATTATAACAATCATGTTTCTAATGATGAAGATAATTTTATTGAGAAAGCAATTGAACTATACACAAATAAAAACCTTTGGGAGTCTGCACAAAATATTGGTTTTTTGACATTAAGAAAAAGATTTATGACAGAAAGATTTTATTCAGTTTTTATTGAAAGAATACAATATTTAGAGAATAATTTGGATTCCCACAGAATAAAAAACTTTACAGGTATTTTACTTCAGCATCACACAATGCAAAGCTCAAAATACTTTTCGAAGTGGATTGAAGCAAAAAATAAAGGCCTCTAGCTCGAAATTTTTGTAGCCAACCAAGCCATTGGAATATAAGCAAGTCCAAGATCTAGTACTGTAAACCACATGGGACTAGGCACTTGTGTAATCATAGAAATGCCTCCATATAAGAATACAAGTGCTACCATGTATGCTATTTTTGTTTGTTTTGAAATTTTTATTGCTAAAACTGCTCCAGAAAAAGTACCAAGTGCATGAGCCAAAAAAGGAAATAGAAAATGAATTGGTTTGTATAGATGAATATTAGTTTTTATACTTTCAATATTAGAAACATCCACACCATTTGGTGGTGGGATAATAGAACTGCTAAGAATAATAATACCAAAATTCACAATTCCTCCAACAAAAATTCCTGCAAGAACTGCTAAACCGCTTTTTATAAATGGATGCATAATTAAAATTTATACAAATTTAAAAAAAAATGCACACGCACCATATTTTCATACAGATTGTGTGCATTGGGGCTAAGAAAGTCAAGCAGGGTTCTTCTTGACTTATACCCGTTTTTTGAAAATCAAATTAAGAAGAAATAATATTATTAGTGCTCCAACTGCACCTGTCAAAATAGCACCAACCCAACCTGAGCCTAAACCTACGCTAAGTTTTCCTAAAGACCAGCTCCCAACAAAACTACCAATAATACCAACAATGATATTTCCAATAAGTCCAAGGCTACTACCTTTAAATATTGAACTGCCAAGCCATCCAGCTATCGCTCCTATTACTAAAGTGCTAATAATTTCCATAATATTTTGATTTAGTTATTATTGATTTTTTAATAATACCGCCCTCAAAAAGAAAAAAAGTTGAAACCAAATGTGTGAAGTTTCGGTTGTTGTTCATGATTGGGGGCAAACATTAACAACTTAAATTTATAAAAAAATGTTAAACCCCAAAACATTTTTTAACTTTTTTTTAAATTCTCAAACTTAACGTCCTTTACTAAGAATTTTATATTCTTCATAGCATTCGCTTATGGCGTCAAGAATTTGAAGGTCGTTTGCAGTTCTAATAAAATCATCGGAGTAATTGCATTCACTAATAAGAAGTTCTAAATCAACCTTATCGACTTGCAGTAATGCGGTTAGCATTTCTCTGTCGAATCGAGAAGAAAGAATGTTTCGAATTTCCTCTTGTTTTTTCATTTTGCGAAGTTTTTTCATTTCGCGAGGTTTTTTTCCAAAAATATTATACAAGAAATCCGCAGGATTGAATATGGCGCCCAAAACTTTGGTGACCATACTTGGCGATCGTGGACTAGACTCATATCCAGTATTGAGCCCAGATATGCTATAACGTATATTTTTTTGAATAGGAACTTGTTTGATGTCAACTTCTAAATAGCCAGTAAGTTTTAATTTATTGACTACAACTTCTTCTAAAGCTAGTGCAAGCTCTGTGAGTTCAATTGTTGTAGTGTTCCCAAAATTAATCCAGTCGTTTGTTACTCTAACTTTAATAGATTTAAAGCCCAAAAAAGAAAGGTGTAAAGTATCATTTGCTTTTGCATTGATTTCAAATTCACCTTCAATATCGGTGGAAGTTCCATAAACTTGATTGAGATTGACGATATTCACATTTTCCATGGGTTCGTCATTAGCGGCATTCACTATTTTTCCTCTAACTACAGAGTAGTCTTGACTATAACTAAAGAGTGTAAAAGCAAATAAGAGGAAAGTGTATAGGCGTTTTTTCATAGAAAATTTGTTGAGTTAAAAATACTAAACTCAGCTTATATAGCAAATTTCAGCCCAAATTTTGTTTTAAAATTAACAATTAACCTATTTTCTTCTGTTTCTTCTGGGTCTTGAGGAGCCACTTCCTTGCGGTTTAAAGTCAGACGATCTGCGTGGCGAACGGCCAGTATTTTCATTTCTTCTTTCCTTTTTTCTACCTCCTCTACTTTCCGATCTAAATTCGTCTTTTCTTCTAGAGCGCCCACCTTTTTGTTTTCCAAACCTACGATTGCCTCTACGTTCTTTTTTCTCTGTAATTTCAACGTTGATATAACGTCCATTTTGCTTAAAATCAGTAAAAAATTCCAAGATTTTTGTCATATGAATAGTTTCAGTATTGAAAAACGAAAAACTATCTTTTACATCAACTTTAAAAACATCATCTTGTTTAAGTTCAAGCGCGTCCCTAAGAAAATCTTTCATACTCATCCAATCGTAACCGTCTTTTTTACCAATATTGATAAAGAAACGTGCCGATTGATCGTCTTGTTTTCCTTCCGAAAATGAATCACTGCCTTTTGGTGAGTTTAGATTTTTAGCATTTTTATAGTAATTAAAAAAGCGTGTAAATTCAACAGAAAAAAACTTTTTGATGAGTTCTTCTTTGCTAGTATCTTCAAGTAATAAATTTATCTCTTCAAGAAAAGGGTCAATTTCATGATTGATTTCTGTGTCATGAATTTTGTGGGCTAATGCTTTTAATTGAACCTCACAAATTTCCATACCATCTGGTACATCTTTTTTTACAAATGATTTTTGAATAATTTTTTCAATCGTTTTGATTTTGCGTTGTTCACTTTTGGTGATAATTACCATGGAAACACCAGATTTTCCTGCGCGCCCAGTACGACCACTTCGGTGGGTGTAAGTTTCTATTTCATCAGGAAGTTGATAATTGATAACATGTGTAATGTCATCAACGTCAATTCCACGGGCTGCAACATCTGTTGCTACAAGCATTTGAATTTGTTTATTTCTAAAAGATTTCATTACCAAGTCACGTTGATTTTGACTCAAATCACCATGTAAAGCCCCAGCATTATAACCATCTTCAATAAGTTTTTCTGCAACTTTTTGAGTATCACGTTTTGTTCTACAAAAAATCACAGAAAAAATACTTGGATTGGCATCTGCTAATCGCTTTAGAGCCGCATAACGATCTCTTGATCCTACTAAATAATATTCGTGAGAAACGTTTTTGCTTCCTGTGTTTTTATGTCCAACAGTTATTTCTGTTGGGCTTAGCATGAATTTTTTTGCAATTATAGAAACCTCTTTTGGCATAGTTGCCGAAAACAACCATGTCGATTTTTCTTGTGGTGTATGTGATAAAATAGCCTTTATATCTTCGAAAAAACCCATATTGAGCATTTCATCAGCTTCATCTAAAACTGCATAGTCAATTTTTGAAATATCAACCAAACGTCTGCTAATCATATCTTTCATACGACCAGGTGTGGCTACAATTATTTGCGCTCCTCGTTTTACGTTTTTAGCTTGTTCTGTAATACTTGCACCACCATAGATTGCCGTGACGTTTAAACCTTTACAGTATTTTCCATAAAGTTTAAGCTCGTTTGTGATTTGTAAACACAATTCACGTGTTGGCGAGAGAATAAGCCCTTGAGTTGTTCGGCTATTTACATCAATTTTTTGGAGCATTGGAAACCCAAATGCTGCTGTTTTTCCTGTCCCTGTTTGAGCGAGTGCTACAAGGTCATTTTCTTCTGATAGAAGTGTTGGAATTGCTTTTTGTTGAACTTCGCTTGGTGTTTCAAAACCAAGATCAATGATGGCTTGAAGCAAATGGTCTTCAAGACCAAGCTGTTGGAATGTGTTCATTAGTATGTGTATTCGATGTGCGATTAGGTGTTACCTTAGAAGCGTATCGAACCAATTTATCATACTTCTTGTAACACATCCTCACCCTGAGGATTTGCGGCAAAGGTACGTTAATTTATTAATTTAATGGTTGTTTTTAAAAAATTGAATCAATTGTGCAACAGCTCGACCTCTATGACCAATTTTATTTTTTTCCAACATCGAGAGTTCAGCAAAGGTATTTTGTTTCCCAAAAGGTTTGAATATAGGGTCGTAGCCAAAACCTCCAGTTCCTACTTTTTCTTGAGTAATCTCTCCTTTACAAATGCCTTCAAACAATAGCAATTCACTATTGTAATGTAATGCAATAACAGTTTTAAATTGTGCTCGTCTGTTTGCTTTGTTTTCCAAAGCATAGAGAAGTTTATTCATGTTGTCTTCAGAATTTTTTTGTGGACCTGCATATCTAGCAGAGTGTACTCCTGGCGCACCATCTAAGATCTCAACTTCAAGTCCAGTGTCATCTGCAAAGCAATCTAAATGGTATTTAGATTTGATATAATTTGCCTTTTGAATAGCATTGCCCTCAATTGTGTTTTGTGTTTCAGGAATACCTTCTGTACAACCAATATCTCCTAGGCTTATGAGTTTAATTTCCTTTGGCAATTGTGCTTGAACTTCTTCAAGTTTATTTGGGTTATTTGTTGCAAAAACTATTTCAATCATAATATTTATTGGTGGTGATAAGGTTCATTTTTTAAGATCGTAAATCCTCTGTAAATTTGTTCTACTGCAAACAAACGTACCATTTGATGTGAGAAAGTCATTTTTGAAAGTGAAATTTTTCTCTGTGATTTTTCGTATATTTTTTCTGAGAAACCATAAGGACCACCTATAACAAAAACCAACTGTTTTATTCCTGAATTCATCTGTTTTTGTAAGAATTTAGAAAACTCTATTGAGTCAAAAGAAGTTCCATTTTCGTCCAAAAGCACCATCCGATCTGAAGTAGAAATTTTACTTAAAATCAAATCACCTTCTTTTTCCTTTTGAACTTCCTTCGTTAGGTTTTTGGTATTTTTTAAATCAGGAATAATTTCTAGTGAAAATTGAATATAATGCTTCAGTCTTGACTCATATTTTTGAATCAAATGCGCTAGTTCTGCATCGTCTGTTTTTCCAATGGTTAGCAGTTTAATTTTCATGTGTCAAAGTTAATCATAAATTACATGGTATTTTTTTATTTTTAATGGTTCAAATTCTTAATTTAGCTTTAAACAAAATCAAAATGATCAGTCCAGATGCATTCCAAAATGAAATTGATATCATAATCGTTAACGCAATTCGTGAAGATGTTGGTGATGGTGATCACAGCTCATTGGCTTGTATTCCAGAACATACTTTTGGCAAAGCACATTTATTGGTAAAAGACAAAGGAATATTGGCAGGTGTAGAATTTGCACGTCAAGTTTTTAAATATGTTGATCCAAAACTACAGATGAAAGCGCATATTAATGACGGAACTGCTGTCAAATTTGGTGATATCGCCTTTGAGGTTGTTGGTCCTCAGCAATCTATTTTGAAAGCCGAACGCCTTGTTCTAAATGCAATGCAGCGGATGAGCGCTATTGCAACAAAAACAAATTATTTTGTAGACCTGCTGAAAGGAACTGGTACTAAAATCTTAGATACTCGAAAAACAACCCCTGGTATCCGTGCTTTAGAAAAATGGGCAGTAACCATTGGTGGTGGAGCAAACCATCGTTTTGCATTGTATGATATGATTATGCTTAAAGACAATCATATTGATTTTGCAGGTGATGTTACCACAGCACTGGATTTAACAACAGCGTATATTAGAGCAAATCAACTCAATTTAAAAATCATTGTTGAAGCTAGAGATATGGATGAAATCAGGGCTATTCTGGCACATGGTGGAGCAGATCGTATTTTGATTGATAATTTTAGTATTCAAGAAACTAAAGACGCTGTCGAACTTATTGGCAATCAATGTCAAACAGAATCTTCAGGAGGTATTAATGAAGTAACTTTACGTCATTATGCCGAGTGTGGTGTTAATTTTATTTCTTCGGGTTCGCTTACACATTCTGTTTATAACATGGACCTCAGTTTAAAGGCTGTAAAATGAGTAAGTCCATTGAACAAAAAATAGAAAAAATTCCTGTTTTACGTTGGATTCTTCGCATTTTGAAATCCATTAAGCTTCCTGGCCTTGAGGGGCTTTCACTTTATGATCTTCTTGAAATGTATGTTTTAGGGATTATTCATGGTGCGCTTACCATTCGCGCTAGTGCAGTAGCATTTAGTTTTTTTATGGCAATTTTCCCATTTCTTTTGTTTATTATTATCTTGATTCCATACATTCCTTTTGAAGGATTTCAATCAGATTTTCTTAATTTTTTGGACGCTTCTTTACCTCCAAACACTTCAGATTTTTTCAATCAAAATATTTTTGAAAATATCAATAAAAATAGAGGAGGTGGGCTTATTTCATCGGTTTTTTTTATTTCAATGTTTTTGATGTCTAATGGAGTTAATGCCGTTTTTTCTGGCTTTGAAAATTCATATCATCAACAATTCAATAGGAGTTTTATCAATCAATATCTTTATGCTTTTGGTGTTTCAATCATTTTGGTCATAATTTTGATTATTACCATTATTGGTATTGGTTTTTCTGAAATTTATTTGATTCATCCCTTGTATGATACCTTGAATATTGAAGACACCACAACTGAATTATTTTGGTTAGATGCTTCCAAATTTTTGTTTTTTGTAGTTATGATTTACTTAATCATTGCAGTGCTTTATTTTTTTGGAACAAAAGATGGCAAACAGTCACGATTTTTTTCTGTAGGCGCGTTATTTACAACACTTTTGGTACTTCTAAATTCGTATTTATTTGGTTTTTACATCGAAAATTTTTCAAATTATAATCAGTTATATGGTTCAATTGGAGCATTGTTGATTTTGTTATTTTATTTATGGTTAAACGCCATTATATTGTTGCTCGGTTTTGAGCTTAACGCATCTTTGCAACAACTTAAACAAAAATGCAACTGATTAATCATTCCTATTTTATAGATGTCATATTACCACTTCCTTTGGAGCGTAATTTTTCATATGCAGTTACAGAAGCAGAATTTGAATTTATCAAACCTGGTATGCGCGTTGCTGTTCCATTTGGTAAACGCAAAATATATACCGCTTTGGTATTTAAACTTCATAATACTGCACCAACCGCATACGATGTAAAATCCATTCATAGCATCATAGACGAAACACCCATTATACACGAAGTCCAATTACGCCACTGGTCTTGGATTGCTCAATATTATATGTGTGCTATTGGCGATGTTTTATCAGCGGCTTTACCTAATGCATTGTTACTTCAGAGTGAGTCTATAATAGCTTTACATCCAGAGGTTTCATTCGATGAAAACACACTAACAGATGATCAATTTATTGTCATTGAAGCCCTACAACAAGAACCTCGATTAACTGTAGATGAAGTACACTCAATATTGCACAATAAAAATACATTTAAAGTTTTAAAACCTTTGCTAGATGCCCATCTGATTACTACAAGTCAAGAACTTGTTCAGAAGTACAAGCCAAAACTACTACGTTGTGTAACTATTCATACCAATTATTCAAAACAACATAATTTGGAAGCTCTTTTGGAGCAACTTCAACGTTCCAAAAAGCAAAAGCAAATTGTTCTTGCCTATTTTTCATTATCAAAAGATTCAGAAAAAGTTGCTGTAGCTGAAATCAAAAAAACTAGTGGTGGTTCTTCTGCTCAAATAAAAACATTGATTGATAAAGGTGTTTTTGAAGAGCATTTTATTGAAATAGACCGATTAAAATTTGATGAATTGGCTCACAAAAAAACAGTAATTCTTAGTGCTGCTCAAAATGATGCTCTATCGAATATAAAAACTGTACTTCTCGATAAAGACGTGTGCCTTTTTCATGGTGTAACCTCTTCTGGAAAGACTGAGATTTATGTAAAATTGATAGAAGAAGCGCTAGAAAATCATCAACAAGCCTTGTTCTTGGTTCCAGAGATTGCACTAACTTCTCAATTGGTTTTAAGGTTAAAGCATTTTTTTGGAGATCAAATAGAAGTTTATCATTCGCGCTTCAATCCAAATGAACGAGTAGAAATTTGGAATCGAGTGTTGCAAAATTCTGAACGTTCTAGGGTTGTGATAGGAGCGCGGTCGTCATTATTCTTACCCTTTTCAAATCTTGGTTTAGTTATAATCGATGAGGAACATGAGCCCTCATACAAACAATTTGATCCCGCCCCACGTTATCATGCTAGGGATACTGCTATTGTTTATGCAGGTCTACACAAAGCAAAAACAATTTTAGGATCTGCAACACCAAGTATTGAAAGTTATTTTAATGCTACTATACAGCAAAAGTACGGTTATGTTTCTTTGACAAAACGTTACAACGATGTTATTCTTCCAGAAATAGAATTGGTGGATTTAAAAGATAAATACAAACGAAAGCGAATGACTGGACATTTTAGCGATCGTCTTATATCTGAAATGAAAGAGGCATTGGACAATAATCATCAAATTATATTATTTCAAAACAGGCGCGGGTATGCGCCAATTCTTTCTTGTAATACATGTGGTCATAGTCCGGAGTGCCCAAATTGTGATGTGAGTTTAACGTATCATCAGTATTCAAATCAATTGCGCTGTCATTTTTGTAGCTATAGTATTGTTTCTCAAAAGCAATGTGGTGCATGTGGTGGGGTAGATTTAGATACTAAAGGGTTTGGAACAGAACAAATTCAAGAAGAAACCATGACTCTTTTTCCAGAAGCAAAAGTTGCTCGTATGGATTTGGATACCACACGTGGAAAGTACAGCTATGAGCGAATTATTCAAAAGTTTGAACAAAAGGAAATAGATATTTTAGTTGGTACTCAAATGCTTACAAAAGGTCTAGATTTTAGAGACATAAAGTTAGTAGGAGTGCTCAATGCCGACCAGCTTATAAACTTCCCCGATTTTAGAGCTCATGAACGCTGTTTTCAACTCTTGCAGCAAGTATCGGGTAGGGCGGGACGTACAAAAATAAGAGGTAAAGTGATTATTCAATCCTACAATCCGCATCACAATATTTTACAACAGGTTTCAATGAATGATTATGTTAAAATGTTTAACGAACAAACCTATCAGCGTAGAATTTATAAATACCCTCCTTATTATAGAATTATAAAAATCACATTAAAACACAAAGATTACAACAGAGTAAATGAAGGTGCAGCTTGGTTGGCTAAATCACTGTCTCAATTTTTTGGTTCAAATGTTTTAGGGCCAGAATTTCCGCCAGTTTCAAGGATAAGAAACTTGTATCACAAGAACATACTAATTAAAATTCCTGATGAGCAATCTTTACAAAAAACAAAAACGATAATTCATCGGGTAAAAAACAGTTTCTTGAGTACAAAATTGTTTCGTCCAATTCGATTGGTAATTAATGTCGATAATTACTAAACTAAGATGTTATCTCTAGAGCTTCGGTAAGCGTGGTCTTTTTGTTTCTACTTAGTGGAATTTGTGAGTTATCAATTTCTACAAACTTGCTGTTGTAGCGTTCCACTTTTTTAAGATTTATAATATAGGATTTATGAATTCTTAAAAATTTATTTGATGGCAATTCATTTTCAAAAGCTTTCATTGTAGATAATATAACAAAACTGCCATTATCGGTGATAAGCTTTACATAGTCTCCAAGAGCTTCAATCCATTTGATGTCTTTGGTATAGACTTTTCGTTTTTTTAGGTTACTCTTGATAAAAATATGTTGTGTATCTGAATCATTGGTTGTGTTTTTTTGAGTTGTCAGCTTTAAAACTTTTTCAACGGCACCATGAAATAAAGAATCATTTAGTGGTTTTGCTAAAAAATCCACAACACTGTATCTGTATGACTTAAACGCGTGTTCGGTATTTTTAGTAGTGATAATCACTTTTGGCATTTTTTCACCATTGGTTTTAATCAAATCTAAAAATTCAAAACCATTTATGTTTGGAGTATCGACTTCAATAAAAATTAAATCTGTATTATTTTTTTCAATATACTCCAGAGCTTCAGAACATGAACTAAATTCATTTACAAAACGTAATTCATCGTTACTGTTAATTTTGGAAATCGTATTAATTCTTTGAATCGTGTGTGGGTCTATAACAATACAATTAATTTTCATAGTAAAATTGGTTTTGGCATGATAAAATTAATGACCAAATTTAAATATAATTTCGATAAAATCCAATAATCATCGTTAAAAGGAGTAAATTAAAATAAAAAAAAGGTGTGATGTATTGTTGTTTAAGCCATATAAAATAGTTATTTTTGCATCCATTTTAAAATTATATATATGAATCATTACGAAACTGTTTTCATCTTAAATCCCGTTTTATCTGAAGATCAGATAAAGGAAACAGTAAAGAAATACGAAGATTTTCTCGTTTCTAAAGGAGCTAAGATGGTATCAAAAGAAGATTGGGGACTAAAAAAATTGGCCTACCCAATCCAAAACAAAAAAAGTGGATTTTACCACTTATTTGAATTTACTGCACCAGGTGAAGCTATAAGCTCACTTGAAGTTGAGTTTAGACGTGACGAGCGTTTTATGCGTTACCTTACTGTAAAACTTGACAAGCATGCCATTTCATGGGCAGAACGAAGAAGAGTTAAACTAAAAGAAAAAGCGTAATTATGTCAATAGAACAACAAGCAAAAGGCAAAAAGGGTGGTGAAATTAGATATTTGACTCCTCTCAATATTGATACAAATAAAACTAAGAAGTATTGTCGTTTTAAGAAATCTGGAATTAAGTATATTGATTACAAAGATCCCGATTTTTTATTGAAGTTCGTCAATGAACAAGGTAAGCTTTTACCAAGACGACTTACAGGAACATCTTTAAAATACCAACGTAAAGTTGCAACTGCAGTAAAAAGAGCTAGACACTTAGCTTTAATGCCATATGTTGCAGATTTATTAAAATAAAATTATCATAACTATGGAACTAATATTAAAACAAGACGTAGAAGGACTAGGTTTTAAAGACGATGTTGTAACAGTTAAAAATGGTTATGGTAGAAATTTTTTAATACCTGGTGGCAAGGCGATTCTTGCTACCACATCTGCAAAAAAAGTGCTTGCTGAAAACTTAAAGCAACGTGCTTTTAAAGAAAAGAAAATCATTGAAGATGCACAAAAAGTTGCAGAGGAGATAAAAGCTTTGGAGGTAAAAATTGCTGCAAAAGTTGGTTCTGGAGACAAGTTGTTTGGCTCTGTGAACAATATCAATGTTTCTAAAGCTCTTGAAAGTGCTGGACATGCTGTAGATAAGAAATTCATTTCTGTAACAGGAGGCAACGTAAAACGTTTAGGTAAATATACCGCTAATGTACGTTTACATCGAGATGTTCATGTCGAACTTCCTTTTGAAATTGTCCCTGCAAAGGCGTAAATAAAGAATATGTTTGATTTTCAAAAGGTCTGTTTTCAACAGACCTTTTTTGTTAATATTTTGAGATGAAATACAGAAGATTAACCAAAGAACAATTTGAAGAATTACACCAAGAATTTATCAATTTTTTAGCCACACAATCTATTACTGGAGAAGAGTGGACTAAAATTAAGACAAATCAACCAAAAGTAGCCGAAGAGGAAATGGATATTTTTAGTGATTTGGTTTGGGATGGTGTTTTAGGAAAAGTAGAATTTTTGGAAAATATAGCGCCTCAACATATGTATTTGTTTAAAATTAAAGAAAAAACAATTGCATTATTAGGCCTAAAAATAAATTCACATTCTATTGACTTAACAACAAGAGAAGGGTTTTCTTGGCTTAGAGAAAACATAATGTCTGATAAGGTGGAGCTATTTGATGCAGAAAAAGAAGTTGTAGGCGAGAAAAATCTTAATATTTTTGAATTGATTGAAAAAGGGGCAAGCATCACCAAAGGAGAATTGTTTAAGTATTTTGAACAACTCATTGGATAGCGTTGCAAAAAATAAGATATTTGTTATTAATAAGAACTTATGGCAACAAAACCAAGAATAGCAAAAGGAACTAGAGATTTTAATTCGCTGCAAATTGCCAATCGTGAATTCATCTTCAATACCATAAAGTCAAATTTTAAGGCCTTTGGTTTTGAGCCTATTGAAACTCCTAGTTTTGAGTTATCTGAAACACTTTTGGGTAAATATGGAGAAGAAGGTGATCGCCTTATTTTTAAAATATTAAACTCCGGTGACAAGGTTAAAAAAGCAGATTTAAGCGCTCTTAAAGAAGGCAATTTATCCCGTTTTTCCAATTCACTTTCAGAAAAGGCGTTGCGTTATGACCTCACTGTACCCTTTGCCCGCTATGTTGTTCAATATCAAAATGACATCACGCTTCCATTCAAACGCTACCAAATACAACCTGTTTGGCGTGCCGATCGTCCCCAAAAGGGACGTTTTCAAGAATTTTATCAATGTGATGCAGATGTTGTTGGTTCAAATTCCTTGTGGCAAGAAGTTGAATTTATTCAGCTTTATGATGCTATTTTTTCAGACTTAAAACTTGAAGGCGTTACTATCAATATTAACAATAGAAAAATTTTATCTGCTATAGCAGAACGAATTGGAGCTCAAGACAAACTCATTGATTTTACAATTGCACTTGATAAACTCGATAAAATAGGTGCAGAAAAGGTCAAAGATGAGATGCTACAAAAAGGAATATCTTCTGAAGGCATTAAAATCCTAGAACCCTTATTTAGTTTGAGTGGTGATTTTGACAGTCAATTGAAGTCGCTTAAACTTTTGTTGGGAGCATCAGAAGTGGGGAGTGCTGGAATTAACGAATTGGAATTTATTTCAAATACAATCAATGATTTAGGACTTAAAACGGCAACTCTAAAACTAAATCTAACCTTAGCACGAGGATTGAATTATTATACAGGTGCTATTTTTGAAGTTTCTGCCCCAGACGGTATAGCCATGGGTTCTATCGGAGGAGGAGGTCGCTATGATGACCTTACAAGTATTTTTGGTTTAAAAGGAATTAGTGGTGTAGGAATCAGTTTTGGGCTCGATAGAATTGCACTCGTAATGGAGGAACTAGATCTTTTCCTCGACAATAATCAACAAACAACAGCAGTGCTTTTTACAAATTTTGGTACAAATGAAAGTCTTTATTGTTATAAAGCTATTCAAACTTTACGAGCCAATGGAATTACTGCAGAACTTTATCCTGACGCTACAAAACTAAAAAAACAAATTACATATGCCAATAAGCGCAACATTCCATATGTGGTTTTAGTAGGTGAGGAGGAGTTATCTAACAATAACTTCACCTTAAAAAATATGACAACCGGTGCTCAAGAAACAGTTGATTTACTAACGTTACAGTCTAGAGTCATATGATAAAAAAAACCCTTGAAAATCAAAGGTTTAATGTAGCGTGGGGGAGATTTGAACTCCCGACCTCCGGGTTATGAATCCGACGCTCTAACCAACTGAGCTACCACGCCATAAATTGTGGGTGCAAATATAGAAACAAAATGATTGCCTTTCAAATAAAATGCTTTGTAAAAAATATTTTTTTTCTTTCAATAGTTACAAATTAATGTATATATTGAAAATCTAATTAACAACAACCATGAGTACCAAAGTAAAATTCGAAATAGAATTCCCCATACAAGCTTCGCCACAATTATTATATAATTATATTTCCACACCATCGGGGCTTTCCGAATGGTTTGCAGATAATGTTAATTCAAGAGGAGAGTTGTTTACTTTTATTTGGGACGATTCTGAAGAAAAAGCAAAATTAATAACTAAAAAAAGCACAGAACGCATCAAGTTTAAGTGGCTAGACGCTGATGATGATAGTTGTTATTTTGAACTTCGAATTCAAGTCGATGGCATAACAAAAGACGTATCGTTGATTGTTACCGATTTTTCAGATGATGATGAAGTAGATGAAGCCAAAATGTTGTGGGAAAATCAAATCTCTAGCTTAAAACAAGTTTTAGGTTCGCGCTAGAAACGTTCATCTTATTTTGACGTATATTTGCTTCAAATTTTCTAGATTTTTTTATGATTAATGTCAACGGAATAATTTTTGAAGATTCAAAGGCAAAACTATCTACATTAAATAGGGGCTTTGCTTATGGTGATGCTGTTTTTGAGACCCTAAAAATCAATAACAATAAACCCTTATTTTGGGAATCACATTATTTTCGTTTAATGGCTTCTATGCGTATTCTTCGTATGGAAATCCCGATGAATTTTACTCCCGAATTCTTGGAAGAACAAATTATGAGTTTAGTAAATTCACTGTCATCCAATGCAGTATCCTACAGAGCAAAACTTACGGTTTTTCGGGATAGTGAAGGCTATTATACGCCAGAGACCAATGCGGTTTCTTTTACAATTTCTGTTTCTGAATTGGACTCAGATATTTATAAAATTCAGGACAGCTATTATGAAATAGAATTGTTTAAAGACTATCTCATAGCACCTAATTTGCTTTCAACATTAAAAACAAATAATAAAGTTTTGAATGTTGTTGGTAGTATTTTTGCTAAAGAAAACAACTACAATAATTGTTTATTGCTTAACAACAACAAAAGTGTTATTGAAGCGCTTAATGGCAATGTGTTTTTGGTTAAAGGAAATACCATTAAAACAGCCCCATTAACAGATGGCTGTTTAAAAGGAATTATTAGAGAAAAATTGATTGAAATTATCTCAAAATCATCAGAATACGTACTCGATGAATCTTCAATTTCTCCTTTTGAACTTCAAAAAGCTGACGAAATTTTTATCACTAATGTCATTCAGGGTATTGTACCAGTGACAAAGTATCGCAAAAAAACTTATACTTCCGAAGTTTCAAAAGTACTTTTGGGAATGTTAAATACAAAATTGAGGTTGGGCTAATTGTACGATGGGTGCTCAGGTGCATTGGACCAAATACTATATTCTCCTCCAAGTGCTAACATCTTTTCTTTCCAAAAAGAAGTGTCTACAGCACGAATAATATCACTTTGATGGGTGTTTTCCGAAAGTATCCAAGTATTTGAATTTAATTCAGAATTTAGTTGATTGGCATCCCATCCCGAGTAGCCCAGAAAAAATTGAATATCATTTTCATCAATTTTTTGTTCAGTAATTAAATTAGAAATATGTTTAAAATCACCACTCCAAAAAAGCCCTTTGGAAATTTCAATACTTCCAGGAATAAGTTCAGGAACTTTGTGTATAAAATATAAATTATCTTGCTGTACAGGTCCTCCATTATACACTTTGAACGTAGAATTAATTTCGGGAATTAGATCTCCAAGATTATAATCTAAAGGTTTGTTTAGGATAAAACCAATAGATCCTTCTGTGCTGTGATCTGCAAGTAAAATAATAGATCTATTGAAAGAAACATTTCCAATAATGGAGGGTTCAGCGATTAATATTTTCCCTTTTTGTAGACTCAAAATTTAAATTATTTCAACCTAAATTTAATTAAATAATTTTAGTTTTCTTGAAATACAAATTGTTTTTTTGACTTTTACCAAAAAAAAGCAGCCGTAAGCTGCTTTTTTAATTATGTTTTTTTGGTCTTTTTTTTTAAAAACTTAAAATGTTGACCAGAGTTTAGAACTAAAATATATAGTCCAGAATTTAAATTTTGAGTTTGAACAGACTCACCTCTTAAAATTGTTCCGGTTTGTACCATCATACCTAAAGCATTTAAAATCTTATACGATGATTGTTTTTTGAGGTTCTGAATTTGAAAATCAGTAAGAACAGGATTTGGAGCTATGAAAATTGCATCATCAAATTCTACAACACCTGTGTTTAAGGTTCCAACGCCAGAAGAACTGTCTTGGTTTCGATCCCATTCACTCGCTGTAAAAGCTTCATTTGGGGTATCTACAGTGCGTTGATAATACTTGTTGTGTTGCAATGGTCCTTCCCATACATCAAATACCGTCCATGTTCCATTTACATTATACAATAATTCGATTGTTGTATTTGAAGAATTATTAAAATCGGAATGTAAATCTGCCCACCAACAGCGTGCAAAGTGTTTATTTGTTATTGATCCACCAAGAATATCATGCATTATGGAATATCCATAACCCCCAGTACCGTTCATGATGTCATAGCCTTCCGAACTAAAACCATCGACTTCATAAATTTGTGTTCCTCCAAATAACAGGTCTGATGAATTAATTTGGGAGGAATAATCAGGAGGTGTACTCGATATATATTTCATTGGAAAGTGAGGATTGTTGTTTTGACGAAAAAATCGTTCATCAATCTCACCATTTGCATCTGTGTGTCGGATTTTATAATTGTTTCTATCAATGTCGTTTTTAACTTCTATAGCCACAAAAGCAATGTCATAAGTGTTATTTCCCGACGCGTAGTTTTGGAAGGTTAAAAATGGTTTTGATGTATATGTCATCCTGAGGTGTAGCATCAGGGTTTTGCGAATTAGCAAATAAACATAAGGCAATAAATAGAAATAATAATTTAGTTTTCATAATTTTAATGATTTGGGTTTCCATAAAATTATGTAATATATTTCAATTTAAAAAAAAACTAATATTTTATTGGTTACCAGATTTTTAACTCACATTTTAGAATGGATGATTAAATCATTTTAGAGTTGTTTTGAAACGAAAACCCATTGAGAAATGATTTTACATTCATTTGTTTTTTTCCTGGAAATTTAAAGTCAATTACATTAATATATCCGTTATTAATACAGACGTTTATTGAAGATTTTTTAACAATCAGTGTTCCTATTGGATTTTTGTGATTTGATTTTTCAAATTGTACTTTATAGATTTTAACATTAAAGGTTTCAGTCCCATTTTTTAATTCAGCCCATGCAGCAGGGTAAGGATTTAATCCACGAACAAGATTTCGAATGTCTTCACCACTTTTTTGCCAATCAATTTTACAATTTTCTTTATTGAGTTTATGTGCTGTTTTTAATTCAATAGATTGAGGTTGTTGTATAGTTTTTATTGAATTGTTACAAATAGCTTCAACAGTTTTTAGCGTTAATATTTTACCTTCATTCATAAGTTTATCATGAAGCGTTCCTGCGGTATCTTCATTTGAAATAGGAATACTTTTTTGAAAAATTAAAGCACCAGTATCAATTTTTTCATCAATAAAAAATGTACTAACGCCTGTTTCTTTTTCTCCATTAATAATAGCCCAATTGATGGGCGCTGCGCCTCTGTATTGTGGCAACAAAGACGCATGAAGATTAAAAGTACCATATTTTGGCATATGCCAAACCACTTTTGGTAACATTCTAAACGCTACAACTACTTGTAAATTAGGGTTTAAAGAGTCTAGTGTTGCAATAAAATCAGGATGTTTTAAATTTTCTGGTTGAAGAACATTCAGTTGATGATTTTGGGCGTATATTTTTACTGCAGATAGTTTTACTTTTTGGCCACGCCCTGCTGGACGATCTGGCGCTGTAATTACGCCAACCACATTGTAATTTTGTTGTACTAATCCATCAAGAATATGAACTGCAAATTCTGGAGTTCCCATAAAGATTATACGTAATTGTTCTTTTGCTATGGACATTTAATTTGAAATTTATTCGTTTGAGTTTGTTCAATTTTTTTGAGTTCAAGCAAGTGTTTTAAAATAGAAACAACCTCTTTGTTCGATAGTGATAAATTTAACTCTAACATTCTAGATGTCATAGGTTTATCTTCTATTGATTTCAAAATCAAATCTACATTTTCTTTTTCAAAAGGGACTATTGAGTTTTCTTTTTTTGTACAAACATTACAAATGCCACATGTTTTAGAATTTGGTTCATCAAAGTAGGTCAATAATTGCTTGCTTTTGCAAATATTATTATTTTCAATATAATTAATGACAGCTCCAATTTTGCGGAGTTTTACTTTATTATATTTTTTTACTTCTTTCGAAATTCGATTTATAGCTTTATCATCCTCTCTAGGTTGAGAAAATGTAATTTGCGCATCGGTGTTTATACTTTTAAACTTTACAATTTCTTTTGCGGCCAAAGTATCTAGATTTTGAATAATTGAAGAGGACCTTATATTTAGTGTTTTAGCAATTTTTTCTATTTCAATAGACGTTTCTTGACTATGAATTCCTTCGTAGGTTCTTAAAATTGTTGTAATCATCAATCGAAGTTCGTCATTGTGTTTTATATAGTCTATTAGAACATTGTGATTGACCAAAAACTGTAAACTTGTTTTCTTTTTAAAAAGTTCTTCAAATACAATTAATCCATGTCTGTCCAAAACTTTTAATCCATTATATGTTTTTCGTTTGGACAGTTTATATAAATTACAAAAAGCGTTGAAATTAAATCCATGTTTTTCTTCGTTCAATTCGCCATATGCAATCTGAAAATAGGTGCATAGTTTTTTATAAATCAACTTTAAAAAATCGACATTGGGAACATAATCTATGTACCATTTTTTTGCGATTTCAATGTCATTTGGCCCAACTAAAAGTATGGCTTTTGCTTCTTTTTGATTTCGACCTGCACGACCAGCTTCTTGAAAATAATGTTCGAGACTTTCAGGAATATTGATATGAATAACTATTGAAACATCAGCTTTATCGATTCCCATGCCAAAAGCATTTGTGGCTACAATAACTCTCGTTTCATCTGAAATCCATTGGTGATAGTGTTGCTCTTTTTCTTCAGCATTCAATCCACCATGATAATACCCACTAGAAATACCATTTCTGTTAAGCATTTTAGCCAATTGTTGTGTTGCCGATCGGCTTCCAGTGTAAACAATAGCACTTTCTTTGTTTTGTTTTAGAAGTTCTATGATTTTAAAATCTTTGTCTTCAAAAAGCAGTGATTGATAACTTAAATTTTTTCTATTAAATGAGTGTCTGAATATTGTAGGTTGTTCTAGTTTAAGTTGTTCTTTTATATCTTCAACAACACGTTTTGTTGCTGATGCAGTAAGTGCTATTGTAGCAACTTTTGGGTGCAATGTTTTTAGTATGTTTATAGATCTGTATGCAGATCTAAAATCATGTCCCCATTGGCTGATACAATGCGCTTCGTCTACTGCAATTAAATTAACATTCATCAATTTAATACGCTCTTGAATGAATGGATTTTGTAGTCGTTCTGGAGATAAATAAAGAAATTTATAATTCCCATAAACACAGTTATCAAGTATGCGTTCCAAATCGCTGAAATGATTCAAATTTGTGAGCGCAATAGCTTTTATGTCTTTATTATTAAGAGCATTAACTTGGTCTTGCATCAAGGCAATTAAAGGAGAAACAACAATACAAATTCCATCGTTTATTAGGGCAGGAATTTGAAAACAAAGAGACTTTCCACCACCTGTTGGAAGTAGAGCTACACAATCTTGTTGATTCAAAACAGATTGAATAATTTCCTCTTGCTGGGGTCTAAATTTGGAAAACTTCCAATAGCGTTTTAGTATTTGAAGTGGAAGAGTCATTTGTTTTTAAATTCTGTTGAGAATAAATTTTATGCGCTCCTCGATTGGTCCAATATTGACCTCAATAATTTCATAACCAAATTTGGAATACCATTTTTTGAGATAACCTTGAATTTCTAATAATTGATCAAAAGATTCATAACGTTCATTATCCGTCTTGTAAATAGCTTTCCAGGGTGGTAAAATAAAAATTTTATCGTATTTGTGAACTTCACAAACCGTTATAAATTCTTGGTCATAATCGGAATTTATATAGTCTAAATACGCCACTATATCTGGAAGCCCACGATCGAAGAAGACAATTGGTTCATGTGAGTTTTGAGCATCTAAAAATTGCTTTTTACGACCACCTAACAGTTGTTTGCTGAACCATATGGGGTCTTCTAAAAACAGTTGTTCTATACCATTTTTTTGTGCCTCTAATGTAACTTGCCTTGAAATTTCTTCCATACAATAATAACCCTGTGCTTTTAGAGCATTGATTAAAGCTGTTTTTCCTGTTGCAGGCCCACCAATAAGTGCTATTTTTTTTGGCATCTAACGTATGTGTCTTATTTCTGTAAAATTCGTGATTTAAAAGTTAAATAAAAAATATGAGTTGATGTATATTTGTAGCATAACTTAGTAATCATGCAAAGTTCAAATAATTCGGAAGAATTTTATACAAAATTAAAATCACAGCTTTACGAAACATCTTCGTGGCCAACAGCTTATCTTTTTAAATTTATCGTTACATCAGATCAACATAAAGTTGATGCAATAGAATCTGTTTTTGATAATTTGGGAGCTGTTATTAACAGCACCGCATCAAATAAAGGAAACTATGTAAGCATTTCAATTCATGTCGTGATGAAAGATCCAGAGGCAGTTATTGAAAAATACAAGCTAATTAGTCGTGATGTTGAAGGCGTTATTTCTTTGTAATCCTTTAGTTTATAATTCACTTTTTTGTTTAATTTTTGTACTTTGCAGCGTAATAACATAATTTGATTTAATGACATCATTTACAGACCAACTAGAATATAATACAGAGCGCGAACATCTTATCATTCCAGAATATGGAAGACATATCCAAAAAATGATAAATCACGCCATTGCTCAGGACTCCCAAGATGAAAGAAATAGACTGGCCAAAGCCATTATTTCTGTTATGGGTAATATGCAACCACATTTACGTGATGTTCCTGATTTTCAGCACAAACTATGGGATCAGCTTTTTATCATGTCTGGTTTTAAACTTGATGCCGATTCACCTTTTGAAAAACCTTCGGAGGAAATTTTAAATACAAAGCCTGATCCATTACACTATCCACAAAATTATCCAAAGTATCGTTTTTATGGAAACAATATTAAAACAATGATTGATGTGGCATCGTCTTGGGATGAAGGCGATATGAAAAATGCTTTGGTCATCACCATTGCCAATCATATGAAAAAATCTTTCCTAAATTGGAACAAGGACACTGTTGAAGATGTTGTTATTTTAAATCATCTTTATGAATTGTCTAATGGAACTATTGATATAATAAAAACAGAAGAAAAATTGGCCGATTCATCAGTACTGATTAAAATGCAAACCAAGAAGAACAATTACAAGAAATCACATAAATCGAAAAAGAATAATCGAAATCGTAAGCGTTACTAAAAAGGTAAATAAAATTAGAAACTAACCCACCAAAAAAAAATATCCATTGAAGTCATTTAAAATTGAAGGCGGTCATCAACTCAAGGGATCAATCCAACCACAAGGAGCAAAAAACGAAGCACTTCAGATTTTATGTGCCGTGTTGCTTACTTCGGAAAAAATTACCATTCACAATATTCCAAATATTATTGATGTTAACAAACTTATTTCCTTGTTAGGAAAATTAGGGGTGTCCATAGAGCAATTATCGGAAAGTTCATATACTTTTCAAGCCAACAAAATCGATTTAAAGTATCTTGAGTCTGCGGAATTTAAAGTTGATGGAGCAGGACTAAGAGGCTCTATCATGATTGTAGGCCCTATGCTTACCCGATTTGGGAAAGGCTATATACCAAAACCTGGAGGCGATAAAATTGGACGTAGACGTTTAGACACACATTTTGATGGCTTTATAAAATTAGGTGCAACATTTCGATATAACAAAGAAGACCATTTTTATGGCGTAGAATCCGACCAACTTCAAGGAACTTACATGCTTTTGGATGAAGCATCTGTTACAGGAACAGCCAATATTGTTATGGCTGCTGTATTGGCGAATGGGACAACTACAATTTACAATGCAGCTTGTGAGCCATATTTGCAACAACTTTGCAAAATGTTGAATAGAATGGGCGCAAAAATTAATGGTATTGGATCTAACCTTCTCACCATTGATGGTGTAGATTCACTTGAAGGTACAGAACACACTATGCTGCCAGATATGATTGAAATTGGAAGTTGGATTGGACTTGCTGCAATGACAAAAAGTGAGCTTACCATAAAAAATGTAAGTTGGGATGATTTGGGGGTTATTCCAAACGTTTTTAGGAAATTAGGAATAACAATAGAACGTAAAGATGACGATATTTTTATCCCTGCTCACAAAGACGGATATGAAGTTCAAAACTATATAGACGGATCAATTTTAACAATTTCTGATTCCCCATGGCCAGGATTTACACCCGATCTTTTGAGTATTATTTTAGTCATAGCCACACAAGCACGCGGTAGTGTATTGATTCATCAAAAAATGTTTGAAAGCCGTTTGTTTTTTGTAGACAAACTAATTGATATGGGAGCAAAAGTTATCCTTTGTGATCCCCATAGAGCTTCTGTCATTGGTCACGATTTTAAGTCTCAATTAAAAGCGACAACAATGACCTCACCAGATATTAGAGCAGGTATTTCATTGCTTATTGCTGCTCTTTCAGCAAAAGGAACTTCAACAATTCACAATATTGAACAAATAGATAGGGGGTATCAAAATATTGATGAACGCCTAAAGGCCATTGGTGCTAAAATTGAGCGCATAGAAACGTAGCTTATTTCTATTTATTCAAAGCTTTTTTATAGGTTTTCAAGCATCTTTCTCTGGCAAATTTATGGTCTACAATAGGAGAGGGGTAATCAAATTCCTGATATTCAGGCACCCACTTTTTGATATATTTATGCTCTTTGTCAAATTTTGTAATTTGTGTTGTGGGATTAAATATTCTAAAATATGGAGCAGCATCTACACCACAACCAGCTACCCATTGCCAATTACTTACATTACTTGATAATTCAAAATCATGAAGTTTTTGGGCAAAGTAGGCCTCTCCCCATCGCCAATCTATCAGTAAATGCTTACATAAAAAACTTCCTACAAGCATTCGCACTCTGTTGTGCATAAATCCTGTTTCATTTAATTCTCGTATGCCAGCGTCTACAAGAGGATAACCCGTTCTGCCTGCACACCATTTTTCAAATTCTTCTTGGTTATTTCTCCACTGTATAGCATCATATTGTGGCTTAAAACTTTCGGATACCGTATGTGGAAAATGCCATAGTATTTGCATAAAAAACTCTCGCCAAATGAGTTCTTTAAGGAAAGTGATATTTTCTCTTTTTCTTGCTTTTAAAACGATTTCCCGCACACTTACAGTTCCAAAGCGTAGATGTGGTCCAAGTCTTGAAGTTCCTGCCACTGAGGGTGTGTTTCGTTGTTCTTCATATAAATCAATCAGCTTATTGTCTATAGTGTAGGGAGTGATTTTAACTTTTGAAGGTACAAAACCCATTACGTTCATTTCAACCCATTTTGGAGTTTCAATTTTTGTGCAATGCTCTAAAAGTGTTTCACTACAGTATGGTGAAACGTATTCTTCTTTAAATAAATTCAACCATTTTTTTGAGTAGGGGGTGTATACTTTGTAGGGTAGGCCATCGTCTTTTGTCACCTCATTTTTTTCAAAAATTACTTGGTCTTTGTAGGTCTTAAATTCAATTTTATGCCCCTTAAGAAAGTCAACAACTTTTTGGTCTCTTTGAAGAGCATAGGGTTCATAATCATGGTTGGCATACACGGCTTGAATGTTGTTCTCTTTGGTCAATTTTTGAAAAACATCCAAAGGTTTTCCATAATACGTGTGAATTGCAGTATTGTATTTTTCTAGTGCCTTGTTGAGTGTTTTTATCTGATTATAAATAAAATCAACTCTAGCGTCATCTTCAGGTAAATTGTCAAGAATTTCAGGATCAAAAATAAAAATGAGAAGTACGCTTTTGTGGTTTTTTAGGGCCTTATACAACCCATGTTGATCATGTAAGCGTAGATCTCTTCTAAACCAAAATAGTGCTGTTGGATTCATGACTTATACGGACCAAAAAGTTCAATAAGTTTCTTGTGACGATAATCAAAAATTTCTTTCAATTTTGGTTTTACTAAAATAGGATGCGCTAGTCTGCCAAGTAGTCCAAATGGGAGCTTGTAATCCACAATATCTTCCATTTCAACGCCACCCTCAATAGGGCGAATAAAATGTTTATGATGCCACAAGGCGTATGGTCCAAAACGTTGTTCGTCTACAAAGTATGCTTTGTTTTTAACATGTGTTATTTCAGTTACCCATTTAGTTTTTATTCCTAAAACTGGTGTAACAATGTATTGGATGATTTGCCCAGGAAACATTTCGCGATCAGCTCCAGACAGAATATGGAACCCCATATAATCTGGTGTTATAGTTTTTAAATTTTCTGGACTGGACAAAAACTGCCAAGCTTCATCTACAGAAATCGGAAGATTCTGTTTTGTGTGTAGTGTATATATTTTCATCTAGTTATAAATCACAATATAAGCGTTAAGAGATGTGGCCAAGAGTAGCCATAAGCAATAGGGTAGAACAAAGAAACGATTGTTGTTTAATGTAGATTTGAATGCAATTAAGAAATAAAATGTAAGTATGGTTAAAAGAATGATTATCAGAATCCCAAGACCTGTAAGTTGTTGATTAAAAAAAACGTAATTCCATGAAACATTCAATACAAATTGTATGGCAAATAATAAGGATACTTTTTTAAGGTTTTCATTTTGAACAAGAAAAGTCATGAACACAGAAAAGAAAATCATGACACATGTCCAAGCTGCTCCAAACACCCATCCCATTGGAGTCCACGGTGCTTGATTTAGAGATGTGTACCATAAAGATTGTGGACCATCATTCATCAACACTGTGCCTATCCATAATGCTCCAAAATTAAGAACCAAAAACAGTATTAATGTTGATGTAAATTTCATTATTGTTCTAATTTTTCAATTTGAGTTAAAACCTCCTGTGCCTCAGCATATTTTTCATCACTAGCTGCACGGTCTATTGATGATAGGTTATGCCATTCTGCCATTAATTTTTTGTAGCGAATTTGCAGTTTTTCAGTTTCAGTTTTTCTTTTAAATAATCCAAACATTTTTATTGAATTAATTTTGTGATCTTACTACTCATTGGTTTTGTCATCGAATAAAAATAATCAATGTATTCACCGTTTCGACCAATAACATACTTTTGGAAATTCCATTTTACTGTGGTACTGTTCTTTCCATTTAAGTCTTTGTTTGTAAGCCATTCGTACAATGGATGCTTATCTTTTCCTTTTACATTTACTTTTTCAGTCATCAAGAAAGTGACCCCATAATTTTTTTTACAAAACGATTGAATTTGTTCTGAATTTCCAGGTTCTTGTTGTCCAAATTGATTACAAGGAACACCAATAACCATCAAATCATCTTTGTAGGTATCATATAGTTTTTGAAGTCCTTCGTATTGATTTGTAAAACCACATTCAGACGCAACATTTACAAACAAAATATGTTTTCCTTGAAATGTTTTTAAGTCTACCGGTGTACCATCTAAGGCATTAATATTAATATCGTAAATACTCATTTTTTTGTTGTATTGCGCTTTCGCTAGATTTATACTGAATAAAAAAATTGTTAATGTTAATAGCTTTATAATCTTCATACTAAATTTTTAAGGATACAATTCCACAATCCAATTTAAAAACTTGGCCTGAAATTGATTTTGATACATCTGAAATTAAATACTCAACCATTGATGCAACTTCGCCGGGTTCCAAGAATTTTTTTAAGGGATGTCTTTGTATTGTATTTTCTACCATACGTTCATTGCGTAGCAATTTTGCAGCCAAATCTGTTTGTGTGATTGTTGGCGCAATGGCATTAACCCTTACTTTTGGAGCAAGGTCTGCTGCAACAGACTTCATAAGCCCTTCCACAGCAGATTTTGCAGTAGAAACGCTTGCATGAAAAGGCATGCCCATTGCAGTCGCTACTGTACTAAAAAGCACAATTGAACCAGATTCAGATTTTATAAGAGCAGGAGAATAGGCCTGAATACTTTTTATTGCACCAATAACATTAATCTCAAAGTCGTTTCTAAAATCTTCTAAACTTAATCTTTTGAACGGCTTTAAGTTTATGCTCCCAGGGCAATATATAAGACCATCAGCACTCTCAATATTTGGCAGATCGTCTGAAATCACATCACAGTTGTAATGTGTTAAATTTGCATGTTCAAAATCTGGTGCGTTTCTACTGATGTTAATTAACTTATAATTAGGCAAAAGCGCTTCAATAGTTGCTCTACCAATCCCTCGACTTCCACCGACAATAATGATTGTTTTCATGATGTTAAAGGCCTTCCTTTTAAGCGTTTTTCAATTTTTTGTTTAACTAGGGTTAAGTCTTTCATCAAATCCATCAATTTTGGATCCTTGTTTGATTTGTAAATTTCATTAATCCCTAGAATTAAAGCCTTTACTTCTCTTGAGGCTTCAATTCTTTCGCTTGTATTTTTAAATTTCAAACTTTTGTTTAAAAATTCTTCTCCTTTTTGAACTGTACTCATATTATGAATTTATATAATTATTGAGCTCTGCAATTTTTGCTGAGTTGGTAAATGCACCACTGTAAAAGGCAGTGACTGTTGATGACGTTTCGTCTTTTATTCCTCTGGATGAAACGCAGAGATGCTTGGCGTCAATAATAACTGCAACATCATTGGTTCCCAGTATGTTTTTCAATTCCTCACCAATTTGATTAGTTAAGCGTTCTTGGACTTGCGGACGTTTTGCAAAAAATTGTACTATTCTGTTTAGCTTAGATAATCCAATGACTTTCCCAGAAGAAATGTAAGCAACATGTGCTTTACCTATTATGGGAACAAAATGATGTTCACAGTTAGAGTAGAATGTAATATTTTTCTCAACCAACATCTGGTTGTATTGATATTTGTTATCAAACAAAGCTATCTGAGGCTTATTTTTTGGGTTTAACCCAGAAAAGATTTCATCAATGTACATTTTAGCAACACGATCAGGAGTTCCTTTCAAAGAATCATCTTCTAAATCTAAGCCAATGACATTCATAATCTCCTCAAAAAGGATTGAAATTTTTTTCTTTTTTTCTTCGTCACTTAACAGAAAAGCATCTTTTTTTATTGGAGTTTCTAGTCCAGTGTAGAGGTGATCATCACCAATTTCGTAATGAGAAATTCCATTTAGATGATTTGTTTTTTTTATATCCATATTAATTTTTAGCGTTTTGAAATTTTGTTATTGGAAATTGCTCGTTGTCTAGTGCATTTAAATCGACCAGATTCAAATTCACGCAATTTTTGATGTTTTGTTTTTCGTCCTTGAACTCTAGCGCGCCAATGTCTGAAACTTTTCGATTTCATTTGATTTCGCATCAGTTTAATAACCTGTTGTTCTGATAGCCCAAATTGGAATTTTATTGCATCAAAAGTGGTGCGGTCTTCCCACGCCATTTCAATTATTCTATCTATTTCAACAGCTTTGAGTTTCATAGTTGAGGCAAAATGTACTGTTGATCAAAATTTATCTTTTCATTCATCAAGTTTCTAAAAAAAGATTTATTCTCTTTAAAAGTTTTTGAATTTCTAAAGTGAATAAATTTCCCTTGTGCATGAATACTTGTAAAGTTTGTTTTGTAAAAAACTAGTTGATAAAATGGTATGGCCCAGGTAAAGTTTTTAAGCCCTTTGGTGATATGGATTAAGATTCCTTTTTTTCTTATCTCAATATTGGCATAATTTATATCGGATGTGATATTTGAAATATAGTTTAAGTTTGGGCTTAGCTTGTCTACAATCATTCGTTTTGAGCCAATGCCTCCACGCTTGAGGACTTGCCAGAAGCTGTAAGATTCACCAACAAATTCATTAATCAGTAATTTATGTTCTTTATCGTAATGTGTTGTATCTAAAACCAAAGTAATCGAATTTGTTTATTTCAAACATAAACAATGTTGCACAATGAGTTGTTACAATTAAACAAATATTAACATTTTTAGTTTTTCTTTAACAGATTAAAATTGCTCTGGATGTGCAATAATTTCAGCTGCACGAAGTTTCATTTCATGTAAATCATCTGCTGAAAATTTATTTAAAACAGAATACATCATTCGCATGCGTTGATTGTTGTAGAGTTTTGTTTTTTTATCATCCAAAAAATTCCAATACAAACTATTAAATGGGCATGCATTAGGGCCTATTTTTTCTTTCACCTTGTAGTGGCAGGAACTACAATAGTTGCTCATTTTATTGATATAGCTGCCAGATGAAACATAAGGTTTTGTCGCTATCTTACCACCATCAGCATACTGACTCATCCCTCGTGTATTTGGCAATTGCACCCATTGAATGGCATCTATGTAAATTCCCAAATACCAATTATCTACAGCATCTGGATGCGTTTGTGTTAGCAACAAATAATTTCCAGTAATCATCAATCGCTGGATGTGATGTGCATAGGCATGTTCCAAAGAGTTTTTGATGGTTTTTTGAAGACAATTCATTTTAGTATTTCCTGTCCAAAAGAACTCAGGAATATCCTCATGATTTTCTAACTCATTTAATGTTTTGTAAGATGGCATTTCTTTCCAATACATGCCACGCATATACTCCCGCCAACCAATAACTTGACGAATAAAGCCTTCAACTTGTGCGATATCAATATTATCCATGTGTTGGCGATAATGTGTCATAACAGCCTCAATTATTTCCTTTGGGCTGATAATTTTTGTATTCATCGCAAAAGACAAACGCGAGTGAAAAAGATAGACTTCTTCGGTGTGTAGCGCATCTTGATAGTCTCCAAAATGAGGGAGCAGGAATTTGCAAAAGTAGGCTAACTGTTTTTGAGCTTGTTTTAAGTTTATGGGATATTCAAAATAATCGCCTTCAAAAAGCCCAATAGTATCTAATTTGCTCGATGAAATATCCTTGCAAATTTGTTTTACATCGTTTTTGAAGGCCTTGTAATTAGGTATTTCTGGACTTCCTTTCCATTTTTTTCTGTTGTTATGGTCATAATTCCAAACGCCACCTTCAGGCTGTTCCCCCACCATTAAAATATGATGTTTTTTTCGCATGTTACGATAAAAACGCTCCATTAGGAGTTGTTTTTTTCCTTCAAAAAAATCAGTAAGCTCGTTTCTTGTAGTTAAAAAATGCTCTGTATCACAACTTGAGCTGCTAATTGACAAATCATTACATATTGATTTTAATTGTTCTTCCAAACGGTACTCATCTGGTGCTTGATATTCAAAATTCTCTACAGCGTTTTGTTCAATTAAAAGTTTTATATTTTTTTCTAAATCATGTTGATTTTCAACATCTACAATATTAAAATAAATGACATTATGACTCTTTTGCTCCAACAGGCTGGCAAATTCTCGCATAGCTGAAAAAAAGCCAATTACTTTTTGAATATGATGCCTCACATAGTCAGTCTCCTGCCGCATTTCAAACATACAGTATAAAACATTGTCGTCTATGTGGTTATACCAAGAGTGATGTGGATTTAATTGATCGCCTAAAATGAGTCGTAATGTTTTCATTTAAAAAGTTTAGATTGTAGCCATTGTTTCCTATATTTATTGTTTGAATCATAGCGTTCGGCTTGAAGTTTTACATTAAAGACACGATCTCTAGGGTCATTTCCAACCCCTGATACATACATCCAATTCCCATAATTGCTATGTACATCATAATCGATTAACATTGACTCAAAATAAGCAGCGCCAATTCGCCAGTCTAGTTTTTGTGTTTTCGCAAAAAATGAAGCTACGTTTTGCCGACCTCGGTTGCTCATCCAGCCCGTATTTTTAAGTTCTAACATGTTGGCGTTTACAAAATCGTCTGAAGTTTCGCCATGAATCCATTCATCGACATATTTTTGATGGTCCGACCATTGATATTGTTGTTTTAGAATGCCATCTATTTTGAAAATTTCATTAGCATGCTTAAGGGATACATACTTAAAGAAATCACGCCAAATCAATTCAAATATCAACCAATAGGTCGACTGGTTAGAGAAAAATTGACTTTCAAATTCTTTAATGTTCCAATAAATTTGTCTCGCTGAGATGCTTCCATTTGCAAGCCAAGGAGAAAACTTTGAACTGTAGTTGAGCCCTAAAAGCCCATTTCTTGTTTTTTTATAAACACCAAGTGATTTAGTTTCAAAGAAGTAATGTTCCAACCGCTGGAATGCTGCATTTTCTCCACCAAGAAATGGAAAAACAGATCGTTTGTCTACTTCAAAATCTTCGTAGCCTAAGTCTCTCAAAGTGGGAATTTTGGTTGTAGTTTTCAACAAGTATGTTGCGCTCTGTGGCTGAATTTTTATTAAGTTTCTAACTATTGCTTTTTTCTCTAATGTTTTTCTGAACTGTGTAAATACCTTTGGCGTATCCTTAAAGTGAAATGGAACATCCTCTGGATGAAATAAAAATTGATCATAAATGTCATGAAAAATAACTGTTTCGTTAAGACTATCCTTTACATCATTAAACGAAGTATTTTCTTCATCAGTCCATTCCTTTTGTAAATAAATAGTACTAACATTATAAGTTTCCACAATATGCTTCATTTGCTCTTTTGCAGAATCTTGATACACTAAAAGTGTGATATTTAATTTGTGAAGCTCTTGTTGAAGACAATTTAAAGTTTCAAGAAGAAATTTAACTCTATACTTCTCCATTTTTTTGAACCCATATTTATTTATTTTAAACTGATTAGGCTCTAAAAAATACACTCCTATAACCTGTTTAGAAGTTGATAGAGCCGACAGCAAAACAGTATTGTCTTGTGTCCTTAAATCATTTCTAAACCAAATTAGCGATGTGTCTTGTTGTTGCTGCATTTTTTACTACAATATTTTACAAACTCCCAGTCACGTTCCCATTTCTTGCGCCACGAAAATGGACGTTGACACACAACACAGATTTTTGATGGTAACTCAGATTTTTTCAACCAGTTGTTATTTTGTTTTTACAATTTTTTTTGGCCTTTGATAACTCATTCGCTCTTTAAGTGTTGGTACGGTATATCCATCTAATCCATTGATCGCTATAATATTAGCTTTAGATAAATTAATAAAACCATCATTTTCAAGAAGATCAGATTTTATAAATAAATCTTTAATTTCTCCTATGAGTTGAATAGTACCATTGGCCTTTATTTCGTATTCCTCGCAGTAGGTAAGTGCAATTTGAATGGGTGCATTTTTTACAAAAGGAGCATGCCAGTCATTTTTATATTCTTCCTCTAGATTAGTTATATCAAATTCTGAAACGTCCTTATCGTACTTAGCAGAAGTGTGATGAGCGTCTTTTATGATAGAAGCGTCAATATGATTAATTGTAAATTGCCCTGTTTCTTTGATGTTTTCATAAGTATTTCGTGGAACATCAGTTACAGGCCTAAATATAACACCAAGTAAAGGTGGATTGGAACCCAAATGAGTTACTGAACTAAAAACAGCCACATTTGGAATTCCTAAATTTGACTTTGTTCCAATAAGGTTTGCTGATTTAAATCCGGAGCAACTATTTATCAGATTTATTCTAAATATATGGTCTAATTCTTCAAAATCTTGACGTTTTAGGTGTATCATTTGTAATGTTGAAATTGATTAATTTTTATAGCATTGGATTTTAAATCAAACATTAAATTGTACAATCCAAAAAATGTTCTGTTCATATAAATAAAATGTTTTGATCCTCTGTTGCTATTGAATTTCCTTAATTCTGTATTTTTACTGTAGCGCTCTGCCAAATCGCCAATTTTCCCAAAAAATTCTGGATCTGAAAAATCAAAAACATCTTGTTGAAATGGAAGTGTAAATACACTTAATAACTCATGAAACATCGCTGTAAAAAACGTGGTTTCGTCTTTGGTGTCATTGGGAGTAAGAATTTCTAATTCGTATAATTTTTCAGAGAACAAGCGAGGATTATTGATAATATTTGGATTAGCCAATTCAAAGTATGGTAAATAAAATTCATCTGGAATTACTTTCATGCATCCAAAATCAAGAGCGATTAGTTGTATGTTGTCATTAATTAAAAAATTGCCAGGATGCGGGTCTGCGTGTACCTTTTTAAGGTTATGAATTTGATGCATATAAAAATCCCACAACGCTTGACCTAATCTATTTGCATTTTCTTGGTCTGTGTTGTGTTTCGCAAACTCCGATAAATGTTGACCCTGCATATAATCCATCGTCAATATTCTGTTTGATGAATATTCTTTGTAATATGTTGGAAACAGAATATTAGGAATGTGCGCACAGGCCTTTGCAATTTCTTGACTTTGTTTAATTTCTAAAGAATAATCGGTTTCTTCAGTTAATTTATCTTCAACTTCTTTGAAATATTTGTCCGAATCTTTTCCCTTAATGTTAAACATTTTAATTGCAATTGGCTTTACCAAGGATAAATCAGATTTTATGCTGTCTGCAACACCAGGATATTGAATTTTAACTGCCAAATCCTTTCCATTTTTTTTGGCACGATGAACCTGGCCAATGCTAGCTGCGTTAACAGAATTAGCATCAAATTCATCAAAAATAACATCAGGTGCTTTGCCAAAATATTTTTTGAATGTTTTGACAACCAGAGGAGAGGATAGAGGCGGAACGGAAAATTGAGCCAAAGAGAATTTCTCAACATAAGCTTGTGGTAAAATATTTTTTTCCATGCTGAGCATTTGTACAACTTTTAAAGCACTTCCTTTAAGCTGTTTTAGTCCACTGTAAATATCGTCAGCATTATTTTTATTTAAATTGTCTTTTGCAATTTCTTCAGATTTACTCAATCTTTCTCCGTAATACTTAATATAATTAACTCCAACTTTCGCTCCTGTTGAAACAATTTTTGAGGCACGTTGTAATTTTGATGTTGGGATTCGGTCTATTGATTTCATTAATTAGCCCCCATTTTTTCTTTAAACAAAAACTTTCCAAAATCTACAACGCTCTTTAGAGGTTTGGTGTGTGCTAATTCGAAACTTGCTGCAATAGATTTTTCAATAAAAAGATCAGTCTTTTCAAAATCTGTAGAGTCATCATCTAACCAAAATTTTAGTGTTACAAGTGCCTGAATCCAATAGGATTCATTCACCACATTATCTTTAATATCATCTATGCGTTTATTTTTTATTTCAAAACCAACAAGTTCTAATTCATCGACAAATTCAAGAAACTTTTTTCGTAGTGGTTTGAGTTTTTTTAGGGTATTAAGCCCTCCAATTGAAGTTTCCAAAGCATGTACAACATAGCTACGATTAGCAGTAAGATTTCCAAAAAAAGTAAAATAAAAGCTCAATAATTTATTTTGAGCGTCGTAATTTTTGTAGTCTTTACTTTTTTCAAGGGTTTTTATCGTATTGTCGAAAAAAGTTTCAAATATTGAAGATTCAAGAGCTTGAAATGAACCAAAAAAGCTATAAAATTCGGATTCTTCAAAATGATTCATTTTTGCAAATGCATAGACGCTTTTTGGAGTTTCATTGTGTTCCAAAACATTGTCCATAAATAATTCAATAAGTCTTTGTTTAGTAAGTTTAGTTTTTTTAGCCATTGTTAAATTGATTTCTACAAAAATAAAGCTTGTTCAAAGTTTATTATCAATAATTAAACAAACATTAACATTTTAAAAATCAAATAACAGTTTGATTATTTTTCATATTTTTAAATACTCAAATCTATCATATGTTAAAAAAAGTTTTTGGAAGCGCTGTTTTTGGTGTAGAGGCCCACACCATCACCGTAGAAGTCAATGTTGATAATGGCATTGGTTATCATCTTGTAGGTCTTCCTGATAATGCCATAAAAGAAAGTAATTTTCGAATTGCAGCTGCACTAGAAAACAATGGCTTTAGGATTCCAGGTAAAAAAATCATCATCAATATGTCTCCAGCAGATATGCGTAAAGAGGGCTCTGCTTATGATTTAACCCTAGCAGTGGGAATTCTTGCAGCTTCAAATCAAATTAAAGCTCAAGAAATGGAGCGTTATGTAATTATGGGTGAATTATCTTTAGATGGCAGTCTTCAGCCTATAAAAGGGGCTTTGCCAATTGCTATTAAGGCCAAGGAAGAAGGTTTTAAGGGGTTTATTCTCCCTGATGAAAATGCCAAAGAAGCTGCCATTGTTCAAGGACTGATGGTTTATGGTGTTAAGCACATTATTGATGTAATCAACTTCTTTGATAAAAATAAAACACTAAGACCAACACATTTTGATATAAATAAAGAATTTGAAAGCGCGTTATTGAGACCAGAATTTGATTTTGCAGATGTAAAGGGTCAAGAAAGCATAAAGCGTTGTATGGAAATTGCCGCTGCTGGAGGTCATAATATCATATTAATTGGGCTACCAGGAAGCGGAAAAACAATGTTAGCCAAGCGATTACCGTCTATTTTACCTCCAATGACGTTGCAAGAAGCTCTTGAAACGACCAAAATTCATTCTGTTGTTGGACGATTGCGTTCACCATCAGGTTTGATGACTCAGCGTCCATTTCGTTCGCCACACCATACCATTTCAGATGTATTGTAATATATTGTGTACATTTACTATATTTGAGTAAATTATAAATACTATGCTTGGAATATATTGCAGGATATCAAGACTTAAAGAGGATGGTAAAGATAGGAGTATCGATGACCAACGTTTAACAGGTATTGAGTTTGCTAAAAAAAATAATCTTGAATACAAGGTTTACATCGACGGGCTAAATCGGAAAATTTAAACCCCTCTATACTTTTCTTTCTTACCTCTTTATTGCCTTGACCATCAATGATAGTTATTTGAATATCTTGAGGTGTCTCAGGTTCTTCGTAAGGTTTCTCTATTGAAAGTTTAGGTAGGGAGTATTTAAGGGCTACTTCTAAAAGTTTTATTTTCTGCGATGTGTTAAGGCTATCATAGTCTAAATCGTTTAGGATTGTATTGACTAATTCGTACAAGAGCCTATGATAGAATCTTAAAAGTGGCACGTACAATTGCCGATTTGGAAGCTTCAAAATCTATAGAAAGCATGCATATTAGTGAAGCTATTCAGTACCGAAGTTTAGATCGAGAGGGGTGGTTGGGTTAAATTAAATTAAAGCTTTATATAAATTACATAAATAACTGAAAATAAATGGTTTAGGTATTTATGATAAGAAAAATCTATTGTGCCTTTTCAGTATTTTACCCCAACCATTTAAAAGCATTTTTTATTTTTTTAAGTTTGTTTTTGTAGGGTGCATATCGCAGTGGAATATCCAACCAATTGGCTTTGATAGTTATTCCTTTTTTATGCGAAAATGTATCGAATCCAAGACGCCCATGATAGGCACCAATACCGCTATCGCCAACACCACCAAAAGGCAATCTAGGGTTGCCAAAATGAATCATAGTATCATTTATAGATCCGCCCCCAAAACTAAATGTTTTGATGAGCGTTGTATAGAATTCTTTACGGTTTGAAAAGACATAAAAACCCAGGGGTTTTTCATAACGGCTAATGATATTGGAGATTTCTGTTGTATCCGAATATTTTAAGATGGGTAAGATAGGACCAAATATTTCACCTTTCATTACTTTACTATTCAATGTGGGTTCATTTATTAGCGTTGGAGCAAGATAGTTATCATCATTATCAATGTCACCACCATGTACAATGTCGCCCTCTTTCAGCATATCTACAAGTCGTTTAAGATTTTTACCGTTTACAATTCTAGGATAATCTTCAGATTGTTGAGGATTTTCCCCATATGCTTTTGTAATTTCAATCTTGAGCTGTTCGATGAGCTCAGATTTTATAGATTCTTTTGCTAAAATGTAATCAGGAGCAATACAAGTTTGTCCAGCATTGACAAATTTGCCCCAAACCAAACGTTTTGCTGTTAATTTTATATCAACACTATCATCAATAATACATGGGTTTTTGCCGCCCAATTCCAGAGTTACTGGAGTCATATATTGAGCAGCTGCTTTAGCAACAATTTTTCCTACGGGGACACTTCCAGTAAAAAAAATGTAATCCCAGCGTTCGTCCAAAAGAGCAGTTGTTTCTGGGACTCCTCCTTGAATAACGCTTAAATGTGCTTTTTTAAATACATCAGAAAGAATATCTTCAATAATTTGTGCTGTATGAGGTGTGAGCTCGCTTGGCTTTAGTACAACAGTATTTCCTGCTGCTATGGCCGAAATAATGGGGGCTATAGCTAGCTGAAATGGATAATTCCATGGCGCAATAATAAGAACTGTTCCGTACGGCTCGCTAAAAATATAGTCTTTCGAAGGAAAATTAAGTGCAGCAGATCGCACTTTCTTTGGTTTATTCCATTTTTCAATGTTTTTTAGTGTCATTTCTATTTCGGAAATTAGAATGCCAATTTCACTAAAATAAGTTTCAAATTTAGATTTTTTAAAATCTTTGTAAAGTGCATCATAAATTGCATTTTCATTTGAAATGATTGTGCTTTTGAGTGCTTTTAGTTTTGCCTTAATAAATGATATATCTCGAGTTTTTCCAGATTTGAAAAAGGTTTTTTGTGTGTTTTTAAGTTGTTTAATATGTTCCATATCAGTACTTTTTTAAACATTCGTTCCATAATACATCTTTGAGGGGCTTGGCACATATAGAGATTGGGGTTTTGGAAACAGGATGAATAAATTTTACTTTTTTTGCATGTAAATGAATTCCTCCGTCTGGATTACTTCTGTTGAAGCCATATTTCAAATCTCCTTTAATTGGACAACCAATATACGATAATTGGCTTCTTATTTGGTGTGAGCGACCAGTTTCAAGTGTGATCTCTAATAAGTGGTAAGCATCAAGTTTAAAAATTGTGGTGTAATGTAAAATAGCTTTTTTGCTTCCATTTACTTCTTTGGGGTAAACTTTTGATGTGTTTGTTTTTTGGTTTTTCTTTAACCAATGCACAAGAGTATCTTTTTGCTTTGGTGGATTATTTTTTACAAGTGCCCAATAGGTTTTATCAATTTTCTTCTCTTGAAATAGTTGATTCATACGCGAAAGCGCTTTTGATGTTTTCGCAAAAATAACAACACCTGAAGTAGGGCGATCAAGCCGATGAACAACACCAAGAAAAACTGCGCCTGGCTTGTTGTACTTTTTTTTAAGATATGCTTTAATTATTTCTGATAGAGGCGAGTCATTAGTTTTATCACCCTGAACGATATCACCAACACGTTTGTTGACTGCTATCAGATGGTTGTCTTCATAAATGACTTGTACGTTTGAGGCATTTGTAACGACTCTAGACATGACTTAGTATTGCTCTTCAGCATTGGGAAAATCAGATGATTTTACATCATTTACATATTGCCCAATACTTGTGGTCATAGTTTCGTAGAGGTTCATATAACGTCTTAAAAAGCGTGGATTGAATTCGTGTGTCATTCCAATCATATCATGAAGCACCAAAACTTGCCCGTCTACATCAGCGCCAGCGCCAATACCAATAACAGGAATACTAATGCTTTCTGCAACTTCTTTGGCTAATTTTGCGGGAATTTTTTCAAGAACAATGGCAAAGCACCCAATGCGTTCTAACATTTTTGCATCTTTTAGAAGTTGCTCAGCTTCTTCTTCCTCTTTTGCACGAACAGTGTAAGTGCCAAATTTATATATTGACTGAGGGGTAAGTCCCAAATGTCCCATCACTGGTATTCCAGCATTAAGTATTTTTTTTATTGAATCTTTTATTTCTTTTCCTCCTTCGAGTTTTACAGCGTGACCACCACTTTCTTTCATGATGCGAATAGCAGACCGCAAAGCCTCTTTAGAATCACTTTGATACGTTCCAAAAGGCAAATCAACAACTACAAGTGAGCGTTCAATAGCACGAACCACTGATGATGCATGATAAATCATTTGATCCAATGTTATGGGCAATGTAGTTTCGTGTCCAGCCATAACATTACTTGCAGAATCGCCAACAAGAATCACATCTACCCCTGCGCCATCAACAATTTTTGCCATGGTATAATCATAGGCCGTTAGCATCGAAATCTTTTCTCCTGTAGATTTCATTTCTACTAAAGACTTGACAGTGATGCGCTTATATTCTTTTTTATTTGACATGATGCCTTAATATTTTTGGTAAAAATAGTGAAAAAGAAACGTTTTTATATGACACCTTGTCATATTTTCTGTCATGGCATAATGATTGACTATAGAGATAAATAAAATAAAAACAATCTAAACAATATATAAATTATGAGTAAAATTATTGGAATTGATTTAGGAACGACCAACTCATGTGTTTCTGTTATGGAAGGTAATGAGCCTGTAGTCATCACCAATGCCGAAGGACGACGCACTACACCCTCAGTAATTGCTTTTGTAGAAGGCGGCGAAATAAAAGTAGGCGATCCTGCAAAACGTCAAGCTGTTACAAACCCTAAGAAAACCGTATACTCTATAAAGCGTTTTATGGGTAACAAATTCTCTGAATCTAAACAGGAGGTTGGGCGTGTCCCATATCAAGTAGTTAAGGGAGATAACGATACACCACGTGTGGATATCGATGGACGTTTGTACACACCACAAGAGCTTTCAGCTATGGTCCTTCAGAAAATGAAAAAAACTGCAGAGGAGTTTTTAGATCAAGAAGTAACAGAAGCTGTAGTTACGGTTCCTGCCTACTTTAATGATGCGCAACGTCAAGCCACAAAAGAAGCTGGCGAAATTGCAGGTTTAAAAGTAAGACGAATTATAAATGAGCCAACAGCTGCTGCATTGGCTTATGGATTAGATAAAAAAGGGAAAGACCAAACTATTGTTGTTTTTGACTTTGGTGGTGGTACTCACGATGTTTCTATTTTGGAACTTGGAGATGGCGTATTTGAAGTACTTTCTACAGATGGAGATACACACCTAGGAGGTGATGATGTTGATGAAAAAATTATTAACTGGTTAGCAGAAGAATTTATAGCTGATGAGGATATGGACCTTAGAAAAGATCCTATGGCGCTTCAGCGTTTAAAGGAAGCTGCAGAAAAAGCAAAAATTGAACTTTCATCTTCTGCTCAAACAGAGATCAACTTGCCTTATGTAACAGCAACGGCTAGCGGACCAAAACACTTAGTACGTACATTGTCGCGTTCAAAATTTGAGCAATTAATCGATGATTTAGTAAAAAGAACAATCAAGCCATGTGAAACTGCACTAAAAGCCGCAGGTCTTTCAAAAAGCGATATTGATGAAATCATATTGGTAGGAGGATCAACACGTATTCCAGCAGTACAAGAGGCGGTTGAGCAATTTTTTGGTAAAAAACCTAATAAAGGTGTAAATCCAGATGAGGTTGTTGCCGTAGGAGCAGCCATTCAAGGCGGAGTACTGACAGGAGATGTTAAAGATGTATTGCTTTTGGACGTTACTCCATTATCGCTTGGAATTGAAACTATGGGTAATGTAATGACAAAGTTAATAGAAGCCAATACAACAATTCCAACAAAGAAATCACAAGTATTTTCAACAGCTGCTGATAATCAGCCCTCTGTAGAAATTCATGTGCTTCAAGGGGAACGTGCTATGGCAGGCGATAACAAAACTATTGGACGTTTTCATTTAGATGGAATTCCACCAGCACAAAGAGGTGTACCTCAAATTGAAGTTACTTTTGATATTGACGCCAATGGAATTATAAAGGTTTCTGCAACAGATAAAGCAACTAATAAATCGCAAGATATTCGTATTGAAGCGTCATCTGGTTTGACCGAAGAGGAAATTCAGAAAATGAAGCAAGACGCAGAAGCAAATGCTGAAGCTGATGCCAAGGCAAAGGAGACTGCTGATAAGCTCAACAGTGCCGATGCGATGATTTTTCAAACAGAAAAGCAATTAAAAGAATTTGGTGATAAGTTGTCAGACGACAAAAAACAACCAATTGAAGCTGCTTTGGAAGAATTGAAAAAAGCTTACGAAACAAAAGATATTGCAATTATAGATCCTGCTTTAGAAAAAATCAACGAGGCATGGAAAGTTGCAAGCGAAGAAATGTACAAAGCTCAACAAGAAGCGCAAGCTGCAGGTGGAGATGCTGGTCCAGAAGCTGGTTCAGATGCACAATCTGAAGGCGACAATGTTGAAGATGTTGATTTCGAAGAAGTTAAATAAAAATTAATTTTACTGATTTAAAAAAGCACAACCATTTGGTTGTGCTTTTTTTTTATTAAAAATGTTTACTTTTTTTAGTGAACATTTTCAACATTACAATAGAATGTGGAAAGGTTACAGCGGCAATAAAAGCAAAGAACAAACTATAAAAATGTTTTTCGTCCTTAAAAACAAAATAAAGTAAAGTCATTCCAACCAAAGAAACTAGCCAATAAGGAAGGGCAGCTTTTGTATAATTTATAATATTTTTTCGGTCTAAACTACCATATGCAAATCGTATTTGCTCCAATAATGATGGGATACTGTGCCAGATGATAAAATAAATGGTGAACCCCCATATGAGCGAAGAGGATTTGAATATTATAACAAGCACCAAAAGAGTAAACAGCTCTGTTATAACTGTATTTAACTTGATTTCTTTCTGTCTCAACATTACAGCTAAAAAGCTTAGCATAAAAACTCCAAGTGTTATTAATACATGTTCAGTATATAATTGATTTAATGTCATCCCACTGATTTCATTCACAATCATTTTAACACTTGCTTCATTAAAATAAAACACCATAAATAAAACAAAAAGACCATAGGCGAAAAAATAAAGTCTTTTCGATGTATTCATAATTGATTCAAGACTTTCTTCCCAGTGCTGTTCTCCAAAATGATAGGCGCTAAAACAAACAAAAAGGATTAAGGCAACACCAGGTAGCCAGTAGAAAATTAACACCGCAGTGCTGACAACGAGGAGATATATTGCGAGGGTTTTGATAAAACTCGTTTTTTTAAGATTTGTTAATTTATTAACAATCAACATATCATTAGAACCATGTATCATCCCAAATGTGAAAATGAGAAAAAAGCCTAAAAAAAGTTCAAAATCTTCGGGAAATAAGGTAGTAATCCACAATCCAAGGAAGCTAAACACGATTGAGAATCTGTAATTTTTTTTCATAAATATTTGTTAAATAATCAGTTTTGGAGCAAAAAAAAATTCATTTGATAAACTTTTGTCTAAAAAATTGATACATTTGTTAAAACAAAACTAACAAAATTTTTAGAAAAATGACAAATTTATTCTTACCACTTGTTGCAGACGTTACTGGTAACGTTAACGACCCAGTGAATTTCACATTCTTTATTGGATGTATGGCTATGATGGCAGCATCTGCTTTCTTTTTCCTTTCATTAAACCAATTTGACAAAAAATGGAGATCTTCAGTTTTAGTTTCTGGTTTAATTACTTTTATTGCAGCAGTTCATTACTGGTACATGAGAGATGCGGCTATGGCTGGAGCACTTGAAAATGTTACAGCATTCCGTTATGTAGATTGGATTCTTACAGTACCATTAATGTGTGTTGAATTCTATTTGATTCTTAAGGTGGCTGGTGCTACAAAAACGTTACTTAATAAGATGATTTTATTATCTATTATTATGCTTGTAACTGGTTACATTGGAGAAACTGGAGGAGACGCAGTAATCTGGGGTACTATTTCAGGTATTGCTTATTTCGTGATTGTTTATGAAATCTGGTTAGGTGGAGCAGCAAAATTAGCTAAAGAAGCTGGTGGAGATGTATTACATGCTCACAAAATCCTTTGCTGGTTTGTACTTGTTGGATGGGCAATCTATCCAGTAGGTTATATGGCTGGAACAGAGGGATGGTATGGAGCAGCAGGACAATTCTTCGGAATGGAGCTTGACATGCAAGTACTTTACAACATTGCAGATGCAATAAACAAGATTGGATTTGGACTAGTTATTTACTCTTTAGCTGTTAAAAAAACTGCTTAATTGTAATACCAATTTAACTTTATAAAAAAGGCGCAATTTTAATTGCGCTTTTTTTTTGATTAATTTTTAACGTTCAACGGCTATTCAGCCGTTTTTTCTTTTTGTATTTTTGCTAAAATTTTAAAACTAATGAAATTATCCAAAGAAGAATTACTACATGAAGCCAATAAGGTCTGTAAAGGTAATTTAATGGAAACTCTACAAATTGAATTTGTAGATGCTGGAGACGATTTTATCATTGCAAAAATGCCTGTAAACAATCGTGTTCATCAGCCCGATGGAGTGCTTCATGGTGGAGCAACTGCAGCATTGGCTGAAACCGTAGGTAGTTTTGCAGCACATATTTTTCTAGATACAGACACCTATTTTGTGCGCGGTATAGATCTATCGGCTCAACATGTAAAAAGTGTGAAAGAGGGGTTTGTTTATGCTAAAGCAAAATGTATACATAGCGGTCGAACAACTCAGGTATTTGATATTAAAGTTACAAATGATAATAATGACCTTGTTTCTTTGTGTAAATTAACGACAATCACACTTCCAAAATAACTAACAATGCCCAACTCTTTCTTTGGTTTAATAAAATTACAAATTCAAGAAAACAAGCCATTTGTTTTATATTCTGATTTTGGTAAAACTTCAATCAAAGCCACACTTCAAACAAACACTAAAACATACACAACCTCAGATTTTAAAGAAAAAGGATTTGTTTTTTCCCCGTTTGATAATACAATTCCAACATATTTAATCCCTTTAGAAGCATCAAAAGAATTGCATTTAGACACAACACCAATTTCTTTAAAAAAAAATAATCCAACTGCTCTAAAGTCAGAACCATCAAAACATAAAAATTTAATCCGCCAAGCCATAGATGAGATTAATTCATCTGAATTAGAGAAAGTAGTTTTGGCACGAACCTTAACATTAGAATTTCATAACTACGATGAGATTGAACTTTTTTTGTCCATTGCAACTTCTTATCCAGAAGCTTATGTCTACTGTTGGTTTCATCCGAAAACAGGATTTTGGTTAGGGGCTTCACCCGAAACACTATTGAAAATTAAAGGTCGAAAAGTAAGGACCATGGCTTTGGCAGGAACACAAGTTTACAAGGGCTCGTCTCAAGTGGAGTGGGACACCAAAAATCATGAAGAACAAAAAATCGTAACAGAATTTTTAAAAAATGAATTGTCACAGCACCTTACAGAATTAGAAGTTTCTGCTCCAAAAACTATAAAAGCAGGAAAACTGTTGCATCTTCAAACAACTTTAATAGGTAAACTTAAGGTGACTTCAGAATCTCTAAAAAATCTAATTTTTAGTATTCATCCAACACCAGCTGTTTGTGGTACGCCAAAATCTTTGGCTATGGACTTTATTGGAAATAATGAAACCATAAATCGTGCATATTACTCAGGTTTTCTAGGTGAAATAAACATACCCAATGAAAATCATATTCCATTTACAAACCTAGTCGTTAATTTGCGATGTATGCATTTTGAAAATAATTTTGCAACACTTTTTGCAGGAGGTGGAATTACTTCAAAATCCGATGTGGACAAAGAATGGAACGAAACAGAGGAAAAATTGAATACCATAAAGTCTGTTTTAGGTTCTTAAATTACATCTTTTTTAACATAACAAAATGGTGCAAAATGAATACCTTTGCACACTAATGAAATGGCCAAAACACGATTTAGCACAATTCATAATCCAACTTTGCGAAGCCAAAGTTGTAAAACATATTGTAATTTCACCGGGGAGTCGTAACGCACCGCTTACTATTGGTTTTACGAATCAATCTTTTTTTAAGTGTTATAGTATTGTTGACGAACGTTCTGCTGCCTTTTTTGCATTGGGTATTGCTCAACAAACTTCAGAACCTGTAGCAGTTGTTTGTACTTCTGGAAGTGCATTATTAAATTATTATCCTGCTGTTGCAGAAGCATTTTATACTGGCCTACCATTGGTGGTTATTTCTGCCGATCGTCCTCCGCATCTTATCAATGTTGGCGATGGTCAAACCATTATTCAACCCCATGCTTTTGGTAAGCATGTTCTTTTTGAAGCCAATTTGAAACCAACAAAAAAACGCTTTCCTTTTGGAGTTCAATATTTTCAAAAAAAAGCGCAAATACTCATCTCTAAAGCACTTGATACCTCTCAACAAAAAATGGGTCCAGTACATATTAATATTCCTTTTGATGAACCTTTATATGAAACTGTAAATCAACCTATTTTAATACAGAGTGTTTTAAAAAAAGAATTACTCAACACTTCTATTCAAATCAGCAATTCAACACTAAAAACGTGGCAAAATGCTAAAAGAAAGCTAGTATTGGTGGGCGTAAAACCTCCAAATTCTTTGGAATCATCAATTATAGAACATTTAGCGAATGACCCCTCTGTAATCGTCCTTACAGAGACCACCTCTAATTTGCACCATCCAAATTTTTTCCCCTCAATTGATCAATTGATAGCACCTTTAAAAAAGAATGAATTTAAACAACTTCAACCTGATTTATTGGTCACTTTTGGTGGACTTATTGTATCCAAAAAAGTAAAAGCATTTCTAAGGGATTACAAACCCAACCAGCATTGGCATATTGACAACTATATGGCAAACGACACTTACTTTTGTTTAAACAAGCATTTTAAATGCATTCCAAATGTATTTTTTAAAGCATTGTTTAAATCCTCAAAATCATCAGATAGTACTTATTTTAAAACTTGGAACGCCATAAAACAATTGCGTTTAAAAAGACACACCAACTACCTAAAATCCATGCCTTTTAGTGATTTTAAGGCCTTTGAATTGATTTCTGAAGCAATACCAAATAATTATATGGTTCAGTCGGGAAATAGCTCTGCAATTCGTTATTTGCAGCTTTTTGAGTTTGATAGCTCGATTCATTTGTACTGTAACAGGGGAACTAGTGGCATAGATGGCTCTACAAGTACCGCTGTTGGAGCTTCTGTTGTTTCTCAACTTCCTACGCTTTTGATTACAGGCGATTTAAGTTTTTTGTATGACATCAATGGTCTATGGAACAATTATATTCCTGATAACTTTAAAATTATTGTTGTTAATAATAATGGCGGTGGGATTTTTAGAATTTTACCAGGAAATGATAATTCTGAACTTTTTGAAACCTATTTTGAAACCAAGCACCAACGTTCTGCAAAAACTCTTGCTCAAGATTTTGGATTCACATATAGTTCTGCTGATTCAATAGCGACATTAAATGATGCTTTATTTACATTTTTTAATGACAATAACACACCAAAACTACTTGAAATATTTACTCCATATTCCGAAAACGATAAGATTCTTCTCTCTTATTTTGATCAATTAGTCTAACTTTTTTGAAAAAAATGTGACTTTTTTAAAAATTATGTGTCATATCGTATAGGATATTGTGTTTGACAATACCAAAATAATTATTAATAAACCCTAGAATTGTTATGAACAAAAAAGAACAACTTATTGAAAAGTATGCGGAGGATTTAAAATCGAAATGTAATGTAAATCCAGATATGGAATTATTAACAAAAGTCACTATTGGCTGTGGTCCTCCTATCTATAAAGATGATGCAAGTACTGTTGCTGGAAGCGATCCAAATGAGATTGAAACCATCCGTAACAACTTTTTAATCAAAAAACTAGGACTGAGCGATTCTCCAAAATTAGATGAAGGTATCAACAAAGTTCTAGACCTTTATGGTCAGTCTAACCGCAATAAATACCGCGTAGTAGTGTATTATTTACTAACTAAACATTTTGGTAAGGAATCTGTTTATTAGAATAAGCTTTAAAATTTAAAGAAAAGCATTATGATTTTTCATGATGCTTTTTTTTATAAAATCAAGAAAAAATAACTGTTTTATTATCATATACCATCACTTTTCTTTGAATATGATGTTTAATAGCTGTGGAAAGTACAATTTTCTCTAAATCCCTACCTTTGCTGATTAAATCTTTTATGGTATGAGTGTGCGATACTCGAGATACATCTTGCTCAATAATAGGGCCAGCATCCAATTCTGTTGTTACATAATGTGAGGTTGCCCCAATAATTTTCACACCACGCTCGAATGCAGAATGATAAGGTTTTGCACCCACAAATGCAGGTAAGAAAGAGTGATGAATGTTTATGATTTTTGAGGGGTAGGCATCAATTAATCCTTGTGGAATTATTTGCATATAACGTGCCAATACCACAAAATCTGCATCATATGATTTAAGTAACTCCAAATGTCGAAGTTCTGCCTCTTTTCGTGTTTCAGCAGAAATGGGCACATGAAAGAAAGGGATGTCAAAACGCTCCGCAATTTCCCCCAAATCTTTATGATTACTGCAAATAAATGGTATTTCAACTTTTAGTTCACCAGATTTAAAGCGGCCTAAAATATCATATAAACAATGGTCATACTTCGACACAAAAAGCGCCATTTTTGGTATAGATTCAGAATCAAACAATTCCCAATTCATGTTAAACTTCTTAGCAACTGATTTTTCAAATGATTTTGAGAATTCAATGCTTGAAAATAGTGTGCTTAGAAAATCACATTCTAAACGCATAAAAAACACACCTTGTTCGTGGTCGACATGTTGATCTACATAGGTGATATTTCCCTGATTTTCAAGTATAAAACTAGTTGTGGCTGCAATTATTCCTTGTTGATCATTGCAACGAACTATAATGGTGAATTTTTTCATTTCAGCTAAATTATACAAATTGTCAACTTTAAACTTCGTAGAATGAAATTTTATTAAATTTTTGAGGATATTGTAAAAATTCAATCTTAAAATTATAATCTTATCAATGCAATGAACATAAATTAAATATTTTTTTGAGGTAGATTTTAATCTCAATTTATGGATTTCAATTTGTCGTATTGGAGTTACATTTCTGTTGCATTATGCTTACCTTTGCACAATGATTCAACTAGGGGAGTACAATAGATTAAGAATTTTAAGGGATACAGATCCAGGACTTTTTTTGGGTGATGATGAGGACAATGAGGTTTTATTGCCAAACAGATATGTTCCAAATACTTTTGAAATTGATGACTTTTTAGATGTTTTTGTCTATTTGGATAACGATGAGCGATTGGTTGCTGTTACAGATACGCCATACATAAAAAAAGGAGAATTTGCCCTTTTACGTTGTAATGCTGTCAATGAATTTGGTGCTTTTTTAGATTGGGGAATGGTTAAAGAATTGTTTTGTCCTTTTCGAGAGCAAGCTTTTAAAATGAAAAAAGGAGGATGGTATTTGGTATACTGCTATTTGGATGAGACCTCAGAGCGTTTGGTGGCATCTAGCAAAACCAATCGTTTTTTGGACAACAAAGAACTTACCGTTGAACCTTTTGAAGAAGTCGATTTGATTGTTTCTCACCCCTCTGATCTTGGTATGAATGTCATCATCAATAAACGCCATTTAGGATTAATTTTTAAAGATGATATTTTTAAAGATTTAAGCATTGGAGATAAGTTAAAAGGTATTGTCAAAAAAATTAGACCCAGCAATAAAATTGACATCAGTCTTTCCCAAATCGGTTATCGTAATATTGAGCCAAGCGCTCAATCGCTTTTGGATTTTATCAATGATAATAATGGATTTTTAGACATCACTGATAAGTCTTCTCCAGAAGTAATTAGAGAAGTAGTGCAAATGAGCAAAAAGACCTTTAAAAAAGCATTAGGGACACTTTATAAAAAGCGTTTAGTACGTCTTGAAACCGATGGGATTTATTTAGTCAACAAATAACACCGAATTATGAGTACAATACAATGGAAAACTGCAATTGAATTTGAAGATATTACTTACAAAAAGTGTGATGGGGTAGCGCGAATAGCATTCAATCGTCCAGAAGTAAGAAATGCATTTCGTCCTCAAACAACATCAGAATTATTAACTGCTTTTCATGATGCCAACGAAGATACTTCCATTGGAGTTGTGTTGTTAAGTTCAGAAGGACCATCGCCAAAAGATGGCGTATTTTCTTTTTGTAGTGGTGGAGATCAAAAAGCACGAGGACAAGAAGGCTATGTAGGAAAAGATGGTTATCACCGATTGAATATTTTAGAGGTCCAACGACTTATTCGTTTTATGCCAAAAGCTGTGATTGCTGTTGTATCTGGTTGGGCTGTTGGAGGTGGGCATAGTTTACATGTTGTTTGCGATTTGACATTAGCGAGTCAAGAACACGCAATTTTTAAACAAACCGATGCTGACGTTACTAGTTTTGATGGTGGTTATGGATCTGCATATTTAGCTAAGATGGTTGGTCAAAAAAAAGCACGTGAAATTTTCTTTTTAGGAAGAAACTATTCTGCACAAGAGGCTTATGAAATGGGTATGGTTAATGCGGTGATTCCTCACGAAAAATTAGAACAAACAGCCTTTGAATGGGCACAAGAAATTTTAGAAAAATCACCAATTTCAATAAAAATGCTAAAGTTTGCCATGAACCTAACAGATGATGGTATGGTTGGCCAACAAGTTTTTGCAGGAGAAGCCACTCGATTGGCCTACATGACCGATGAAGCCAAAGAGGGAAGAGAAGCATTTTTAGAAAAACGTCCACCAAATTTTAATAAAAAATGGATTCCGTAGTATGGCGCGACTAAAAACTTGGATTTCAGCGTTTCGATTACGCACCTTGCCGCTTTCCATTTCAGGAGCGGCTGTAGGTTCAAGTTATGCATACTTCTCAGGTTTTTTCGATATACTAATTTTTATTTTTATAATTCTTACAACGCTTAGTTTTCAAATTTTATCAAATTTAGCCAACGACTATGGCGATGGTATCAAAGGGACAGACAATAACTCAAGAATTGGACCAGAACGCGCCTTACAAAGTGGTGCGATTTCCCCAAAACAAATGAAAAATGCTATAATCATAAACGCAATATTGAGTGCAATTTTAGCCCTTCTTTTGACGTATATGGCTTTTGGAGTTAGTCAACTATTTAATTCATTAATTTTCATTGTTTTAGGGGCAATTTCAATATATGCAGCAATCACCTATACCGTTGGAAAATCGGCCTATGGTTACAGGGCTCTTGGCGATTTGATGGTGTTTTTATTTTTTGGTTGGCTTAGCGTTATGGGGACGTATTTTTTATTTGCTAAAGATCTAGATTCGATGCTACTAATTCCAGCAACTGCAATTGGATGTCTTAGTGCTGCTGTTTTGAATTTAAATAACATGAGAGATTTAGAAACTGATTTGAAATCTAATAAAATTACATTGGCTGGATATTTAGGGATGAAGTCATCAAAAATATATCATTTCGCCTTGATACTTTCTGCAATCGTATTAATGTTGATTTTTCAATTTTCAATATCATACTCAAAAATCATGTATTTGAGTTGGATTGCATTTTTACCTTTACTATTTCATTTAAAGGCTGTTTTTTTTATTAAGAATCCAAAAGACTTTGACCCTCATCTAAAACGTGTAGCATTGTCAACCTTCGTTTTGGCGCTCTTATTTGCTGTGGCACTAATTATTGAAAACCTTCACTCTTGATGAATTAATATAAATGAAAGCCTCGTTTTATAAATATCAATTACAATTTAAACAAGCTAGTGGGACTTCTAGAGGCGTATTAACCACAAAAGATACATGGTTTATCAACATTGAAAATAAAAATTTTAATGGCATAGGAGAGTGTGGAATGTTTCGTGGATTGAGTTGTGATGATAGACCTGATTTTGAGCAAACATTACAATGGGTTTGCGATCATATCAATTTGGGTTTAGAAAATTTATTAAAAAAATTGATAGAATTCCCTTCAATTCAATTTGGTTTAGAAATGGCTTTTTTAGATTTAAAAACAAAATCTTCACATGTTTTATTTCCATCAAAATTTACAGAGGGTAAGGACTCTATACCCATTAATGGATTGATTTGGATGGGGGATAAGCAGTTTATGAAATCTCAGATTCGTACTAAACTTGATGCAGGATTTGATTGTTTAAAAATGAAAATCGGTGCTATAGATTTTGAAACGGAGTTGGCTCTTATTCAATCCATAAGAAAAGAATTTGATGCTAAAACCATTGAGATTCGTGTTGACGCCAATGGTGCTTTTTCTGAGTCTGATGCTTTGGAAAAACTCAAGCGTTTGTCAGATTATGCATTACATTCGATAGAGCAACCTATAAAACAAGGCCAATATGATGCAATGGCTGAACTTTGTAACAAAACACCTCTTCCGATTGCACTTGACGAAGAACTGATTGGAGTTTATGATGTAACAAGACGTATAAAATTGCTACAAACTATAAATCCTCAATATATCATCCTTAAGCCCACTCTTGTTGGTGGGTTATTAGGAAGTCAATCTTGGATAGACTTGGCTGAAGATCAAAATATTGGTTGGTGGATTACAAGCGCATTAGAAAGTAATGTTGGACTTAATGCTATTGCTCAATGGACCTACAGTCTAAATGTCAAAAGACCTCAGGGTTTGGGAACAGGAATGCTTTTTTCGAATAATTTTTTATCGCCATTACAAATAAATAATGGTAATTTGCAGTACAACCCAAAAGAAAAGTGGAATTTAAAAATTTAAACTATGTATATCAAACAAGCATTTAAAGTCGAACATGATTGGTGGTTATATCTCGTTGGAGTTCTTCTTATTTTTATTGGATCACAGCTTGGTCAAATACCATTTTTAATTGCAATCATAACTAAATCAATGGCAAATGGAGGAGATTTATCATCTTTGGATTATGATGCTATGATGTCAATTCTTGATTTAAACCTTAGTCTGTTTCTATTACTATTGTCTTTTGCTGTCGGGTTGGTGGTTGTTTTTTTAGTCGTAAAATATATTCATAAACAAACTTTAAGAAGTCTTACAACTTCTAGGGTTAAAATAGACTGGAATCGTTTTTGGTTTGCTTTTCTAGTTTGGGGGGTAACAACAGCTTGTTTTATTTTATTGGAATATTACTCTTCTCCAGAAAATTACACCTTTAATTTTAAACCTATCCCATTTCTAATTTTAGTATTAATTTCAATTGTTTTTATTCCATTACAAACAAGTTTTGAAGAATATCTTTTTAGAGGCTATTTGATGCAAGGCCTTGGAGTTTTAGCAAAAAATAGGTGGGTACCGCTTATTTTAACTTCAACCTTATTTGGATTGTTGCACATTGCAAATCCAGAAATTGATAAGTTGGGTTATGTCCTTTTGGTACATTATATAGGAACAGGATTTTTATTGGGTATAATGACTCTTATGGATGAAGGTTTAGAATTGGCTTTGGGTTTTCATGCAGCCAATAATCTTATTGCCGCACTTCTTCTTACTGCAGATTGGACAGCATTTCAAACCCATTCTATTTTAAAAGATATTTATGAGCCAGAAATGTCAAATGTAGAAGTGTTTTTTCCTGTTTTTGTCATTTATCCAATTCTTTTAATTGTTTTTGCTAAGAAATATGAATGGACCAATTGGAAAGAAAAATTATTTGGAACAGTAACTAATAACTAGTTTTTGAGCACAAACACCGTTTATAACAACTTTAACGAAGCGTTTAAATTGAATGGTATTCATTATTCTATGGATTCCTTAAAAGTTTTGGCAGAGGACCTTATTTTGAGCGTTAGTGAAAATGAGAAACACTTGGGAGAATTTATCCTGAATTGGATTGACGATTCAAAAGATATAGTCCTAAAGACATCAGGAACAACATCCAAACCAAAACATATTATAGCTCCAAAATCTGCTTTTATCAGTTCAGCAAAAGCAACTGGAGATTTTTTTAATTTATTACCTGAAAATTCTGCATTGTGTTGTTTACCTTTCTCTTATATAGCCGCAAAAATGATGTTTGTTCGTGCTTGGGTTCTAGGTTTAAAATTGGATATTATAGAACCCTCTTCAAGCCCTTTAAAAGACATTACACAACAATATGATTTTTCGGCTATGGTGCCATTACAAGTTCATAATTCCTTTTCAAAATTAAATCAAATTAAAACTCTTCTCGTTGGAGGTGCACCTGTATCCAGTACTTTACAAAATCAATTGAAAGGGCATCCGTCATCGATTTTTGAGACCTATGGCATGACAGAAACAGTCAGTCATATTGCTGTAAAAAATTTATCGAAAAGAGAAGGAGTCTTTACAATTTTACCTAATATTTCAATTGCTGTTGATGATAATGGTTGCCTACTGGTTAAGGCTCCAAAACTAACTCCTGAAGTTTTGTACACAAATGACGTTGTTTCTCTAGTTTCGAAAGATTCCTTTAAATGGTTAGGTCGATTTGATAATGTGATGAACTCGGGGGGAATAAAAATTTATCCGGAGCAGATTGAGAAAGCCCTGCAAAATCAAATCAACAATCGGTTTTATATCACTTCAATTCCAGACAAATTACTAGGTCAAAAAGTAATTTTAATTGTTGAAGGAAAATCACAGGAGTTAGAATTAGATTTTAGTGAAATAGATACAAATAAACGTCCAAAAAATATCTACTTTATAAAAGAATTTTGTGAAACAAGTTCAGGAAAAATTCAACGTCAGAAAACACTTGAAACGTTAAACTTGAATCACACCTAAATTAAAATCTTTTTCAATAGGAGCATGGTTTGCCGCTTCAATTCCCATACTAATCCATTTGCGTGTATCAAGAGGGTTAATTATAGCATCGGTCCAAAGGTGCGACGCCGCATAATAAGGCGAAACCTGTTCGTCGTATTTTTGTTTAATCTTTGAAAGTAATTCGGCTTCTTGTTGATCAGATATTTTCTTTCCTTGTTTCTTGAGTGCAGCGGTTTCTATTTGCAATAATACCTTAGCAGCACTATTACCGCTCATTACAGCTAATTCGGCGCTAGGCCAAGCTACAATCAATCTAGGGTCGTAGGCCTTGCCGCACATCGCATAATTCCCTGCACCATAGCTATTGCCTGTAATAATGGTAAATTTTGGAACAACACTGTTACTCACGGCATTCACCATTTTTGCTCCATCTTTTATTATTCCGCCGTGTTCACTTTTACTACCGACCATGAACCCTGTTACGTCTTGTAAAAAGACTAATGGAATTTTTTTCTGATTACAATTGGCAATAAAACGTGTGGCTTTGTCTGCACTATCATTATAAATAACACCACCAAACTGCATTTCTCCTTTTTTGGTTTTAACCAACTTTCGTTGATTGGCTACAATCCCAACAGCCCAGCCATCAATTCGTGCATAACAAGTAATGATGGTTTTTCCATATCCTGCTTTATATTCTTCAAATTCTGAATCATCAACCAATCTTTTAATAATTTCATAGGTATCATACTGATCGGCTCTAGAACGTGGTAAAATACCAAAAATATCCTCTGGATTTTCTTTGGGTTTTACGGCTTTTATACGGTTGAATCCAGCATTTTCAGCAGCCCCAATTTTGTTCATAATGGATTTAATTTTATCTAAAGCATCTTTATCATTGTTGGCTTTGTAATCTGTAACACCACTAATTTCGCAATGTGTTGTGGCTCCACCAAGAGTTTCATTATCTATGCTTTCTCCAATCGCCGCTTTTACCAGATAGCTACCTGCTAAAAATATACTTGCTGTTTTATCTACAATAATAGCTTCATCACTCATAATAGGGAGGTAAGCACCACCAGCAACACAACTTCCCATAATGGCCGAAATTTGTGTGATTCCCATACTACTCATGATAGCATTGTTTCTAAAAATTCGACCAAAATGTTCTTTATCGGGAAAAATTTCATCTTGCATGGGCAAATAAACTCCTGCAGAATCCACTAAATATATAATGGGAAGTTTGTTTTCTATAGCAATTTCTTGTGCACGTAAATTTTTCTTAGCAGTAATTGGAAACCAAGCACCAGCTTTTACTGTGGCATCATTGGCTACAACCACACATTGCTTTTTTGCAATATATCCAATCTTTACAACTACGCCGCCTGATGGACAACCACCATGATTGCTATACATGCCCTCGCCAGCAAAAGCACCAATTTCAATGGATTCAGATTTTGGATCTAAAAGATAATCTATACGCTCTCGAGCAGTCATTTTACCCTTGGCATGTTGTTTTTCAATTTTTGAAGTCCCACCGCCTAATTTGACTTTTGCAAAGCGTTTCCTAAGGTCGGATAAGAGGAGTTTGTTCTGGTCTTCGTTTTTATTGAAGTTTAAGTCCATAGTAGTTATCTTTGTAACAAAAATAACAATATTCTACATTTTTTAGATTTAGTTTAACGAAGATTTGTAAATCTTGATGATTATAATTTAAAATACTTTTTATGAAGATGATTTTTCACCCATCAAGTTCTCGTGGCTATGTTAATCATGGTTGGTTAGAAGCTAATCACTCATTTAGTTTTGCACACTTTTTTGATCCCAATAAAATAAATTTTGGGGCACTTCGTGTTTTGAATGATGATAAAATAGCTCCAGGCATGGGTTTTGGCACACATCCTCATGATAACATGGAAATTATTACAGTACCACTGTCTGGTGTTTTAAAACACAAAGACTCCATGACAGAACAGTGGCTAACGGTTGAGGCAGGGGAGGTTCAAGTGATGTCAGCAGGAACAGGTGTTTACCATTCCGAAAAGAATGCATCATCAACAGAGGATTTAAAGTTATTTCAGATTTGGATTTTAACAAATAGAAAAGGTGTATCACCACGCTATGATCAAAAACATTTTGAGCGGTTCCTGCTGGAGAATTACAAATTTTAGTAGAATCTATAGGTGATTTTAAATTAGAAACAAGTCTAAAAGTTTATCAGAATGCCCAAATTTCTAGAATTAATTTGAACGCAGGTGATCAGTTCCTGTATCAATTAAAATCTAATACTCATGGTGTGTATGTCATGCAAGTCTTTGGGATTTCAAGAATCGAAAATCAACAACTAAACAAAAGAGATGCCTTGGGAGTTTCTAATCTAAATCAGTTTGAAATCATTGCACACCAGGATTCACAGCTATTATTTATTGAAGTTCCAATGAAATTTTAGTGAATTTTTTTAGAAAAATTATAAATAAAAGTTTTAAAATTCACGATATTTGAATCTCCCAAAAATTTTAAAAATTACAAAATGAATAAAAACACAGTATTGGCTTGGGCCACTTTTATTATGATATTTGTAGGTGTTTCTCTAATTGCACTTGGTGCTTTTCGTTACGATGATGTTGCGGGATGGGGCTTTGCCGCAGTTGGCGTAGGGTTCTTTGCTATTGCCTGGGTGTTTAATGCCTTAAAAGGACGTGTATAATGAGCGACGATAAAAAAATTATATTTTCTATGTCGGGGGTCACTAAGACTTTCCAAAGTGCCAATTCACCCGTTTTGAAAAACATATATCTCAGTTTCTTCTATGGGGCTAAAATTGGTATTCTAGGGCTTAATGGTTCTGGAAAATCTACACTTTTAAAAATCATTGCAGGTGTTGACAAAAATTATCAAGGCGATGTGGTTTTTTCACAAGATTATTCTGTTGGTTATCTAGAACAAGAACCTAAATTGGATAACGAAAAAACTGTTTTAGACGTGGTCAAAGAAGGTGCTGCAGAAACCGTAGCCATTTTGGACGAGTACAACAAAATAAACGATATGTTTGGTTTGGAAGAAGTCTATTCAGATGCTGATCGTATGGAAAAGCTTATGAATCGTCAAGCTGAATTACAAGATAAAATTGATGCTGCTAATGCTTGGGAACTTGATACCAAATTAGAAATTGCTATGGACGCGCTCCGCACTCCAGAGGGCGACAAAAAAATTGGTGTTCTTTCTGGTGGTGAACGTCGTAGAGTAGCCTTGTGCCGTTTACTATTGCAGGAGCCTGATGTATTACTTTTGGATGAGCCTACCAACCATTTGGATGCAGAATCGGTTCATTGGTTAGAGCAGCATTTGGCGCAGTACAAAGGCACCGTTATCGCGGTTACACACGACCGTTATTTTTTGGATAATGTGGCAGGATGGATTTTAGAACTCGATAGAGGAGAGGGTATTCCTTGGAAAGGAAATTATTCATCATGGTTAGATCAAAAATCAAAACGATTGGCTCAAGAAAATAAATCTGCTTCTAAGCGCCAAAAAACATTGGAACGCGAGTTGGAATGGGTACGACAAGGTGCAAAGGGGCGTCAGACCAAGCAAAAAGCACGATTAAAGAATTATGATAAACTTTTAAATCAAGATCAGAAACAGCTTGACGAAAAACTAGAAATTTATATTCCAAATGGCCCACGTTTAGGTACAAATGTTATTGATGCTGAAGGTGTTAGTAAGGCTTATGGTGAAAAACTACTTTACGATAATTTAAATTTTAATTTACCACAAGCAGGTATTGTTGGTGTCATTGGTCCCAATGGTGCAGGAAAGACCACGATTTTTAGGATGATTATGGGCGATGAAACTCCCGATAATGGATCGTTTAAGGTAGGTGAAACAGCAAAAATAGCCTATGTTGATCAAAGCCATTCCAATATTGATTCAGAAAAAACGATTTGGCAAAATTTTAGTGACGAACAGGAGCTTGTAATGATGGGTGGGAGACAAGTAAATTCTCGTGCCTATTTGAGTCGTTTTAACTTTTCAGGAAGTGAGCAAAACAAAAAAGTTAAATTGCTTTCTGGAGGAGAGCGAAACCGTCTTCATTTGGCAATGACACTAAAAAAAGAAGGCAATGTATTACTATTAGATGAGCCTACAAATGATTTGGATGTTAATACGTTACGGGCTTTAGAAGAAGGTTTAGAGAACTTTGCTGGGTGTGCGGTTGTAATTAGTCACGATCGTTGGTTTTTAGATCGGATTTGCACCCATATTTTGGCCTTTGAAGGCAATTCGGAAATCTATTTTTATGAGGGTAGTTTTAGTGAATATGAAGCCAATAAACGTCAGCGACTAGGTGGAGATATTATGCCAAAGCGCATTAAATATAAAAAATTGATTCGTTAGAAAAATTTTTTCTATTCTTCGAGAGGTTGTTCTGTATCTTCTGAATCATCTTTTTTTACTCTGTCTTTTTTATAAATTGGTAGTAGGTATGACAGGGTATAGCTGAACCCTGTGCCAACTTTACTACTATCATATGTTCGTCCAAAACCTGGGATATATAAATTCTCGAAATTATCTGGTAATTTTTCTGAAATCCTAGCTTTTAATTGCACATTGAATCCTAAAAACAGATTATTATAAAGTTCAGCTTTTAAACCAAAAATAAGTTCTACCCATGCTGCAGTGAGGTTTGAAAATTCAACGCTTTCATTGTTTTGAATTTGCGTCCAAGTTTGGCTATTAGTATCATAAATAGTGTAACGATCTCGTGTTTGACTAAAACTTGATAATCCAAAGCGTAGACCGCTAATGATTAAATTTTCCATTCCTAACCAATTATTATACAAATTATAATCGATACCTGCTTTAAAATAATTTCCTTTAGCACTGCTATCTAAATAATCTGTTTTAGTGGTTTTTTCTTCGAATCCTAATTCACCAGCAACATACAAGCGTCTTCCCAAACGATAATCTGCATTAACTTCAAACCCCGAGTAGTCTGTTTCAAAGGCTGTACGTCCAAATTTGCTAAGATCTACACCAAAACGCAATCCGTATTTGTCTTGAAAAATAATACTTTCTGTGGAGGTTTTGTTGCTAGTATCGATAGTTTCATTTTGTGCAAACGAAACGCTACTTATCCATAAAAAACAAAAGGAATTAATGAAATATTTTAACATGGGTTTCATTTTCATTTGTTACATCATTCACTATAATATCGGCATTTACCATCCAAAGATCGCTATCCGTTTCGATGCTAAACCCTTGAATATTATACACATTTTTGTAACCACATGCACGAGAAACATATACCGGTGAAGTGGTGTAGGCAACGGTAATTACGTCTGGATTGCCTTGTACGACATCATTAATAAGACTGTAATTTTTATATAATTTGAATTGTGTTTGATTTGTTGTACCATTGAGAGGTAATTCAATTTTATCACGGGAACTTACGCTTTCGCCAGAAATTTCAACTTCGTTGCCTTGTGCATCTATACCAATAGCAAAAAGCCCTCCAACGGTTTTTGTGTCATCTAAATTTCCGATATCAAAAAACTCTACAACAAGGCGAGAGGTAGTTTGTGTATTTTCACTACATACATCATCTGGTTCACAAGCGATGAACAACAAAAAAATCCATAAAAAAGATATTCTGTTCATAAAAATCTAAATTCTTTTTTTCAAAAGTACAACATTTTCTACATGATGCGTCTGTGGAAACATGTCTACTGCTTGAGTTTTTATGATCTTATATTTTGAATCCATCATAGCCAAATCTCTTGCCTGAGTTGCGCTGTTGCAACTCACATAGACGATTTTTTTGGGTAAAATATTCAATAGTTGTTGAACAACATCTTTATGCATTCCATCTCTTGGTGGGTCGGTAATGATGACGTCTGGGTGTCCGTGTGTGTCTATAAATTCTGAATTGAATACAGTTTTCATATCTCCAACAAAGAAATCTACATTATCGATTTTGTTGTGTTCTGCGTTTTCTTTAGCGGCTTTGATGGCATCAGGAACGGCTTCTACACCAACAACTTTTTTAGCCTTTTTAGCTACAAATTGAGCGATTGTACCTGTACCTGTATACAAATCATAGACCAATTCATTCCCCGTTAATCCAGCAAAATCACGTGTAATTTTATATAGATTATAGGCCTGTTCAGAATTCGTTTGATAGAAAGATTTTGCATTAATTTTAAATTGCAAACCTTCCATTTCTTCTAAAATATAATTTTGACCATAGTAGCAAACTATTTCTTGATCATAAATGGTATCATTCCCCTTTGAATTGATGACATATTGTAGCGAAGTGATTTCTGGAAATGTATTTTTGAGAAAATCCATAATCGTTTCTATTTGCAATTTTGTTGCTGAAAAAAACTGTACAACAACCATAATTTCTCCAGTGCTTGTTGTACGAATCATAAGTGTACGCAAGACACCTGTTTGTTGTCTTGGGTCAAAAAATGGAATTTGTTGTTCGGTAGCAAAAACTTTTATACTATTTCGGATCGCATTTGATGGATCTTTTTGTAAATAACATTTATTAAGGTCTAAAATTTTATCCCACATCCCTGGGATATGAAATCCAAGCGCATTTCTATTATTAATTATTTTATCTGCATTAATTTCTTCCAAAGAAAGCCATCGATTATTACTAAATGAAAATTCCATCTTATTTCTATAAAAATAAGGAGAATCGCATCCTAAAATTGGTGTAATTTCTGGAAGTTCAACTTTTCCAATACGCAAAAGATTATTGGTAACTTCTTTTTGTTTAAAAAACAACTGTTGATCATATTTCATATACTGCCATTTGCAACCGCCACAAGTTCCAAAATGGCTACATGAAGGTGTTTCTCTGTGATCGGAAAGTTTATGAAATTGTGTTGCTTTTCCCTCGTAATATCCTTTACGTTTTTTTAAAGTTTGTACATCAACCACATCGCCAGGAACAGCATTATTTAGAAAAATAACTTTACCGTCCGGTGCTTTGGCAATACTTTTCCCTTTTGCTCCAGCATCGATAACTTCAACTTCAAAAAATTCTTTTTTTGCATTTTTTCTTCGCATAGCCACAAAAATACTTCAAAAAATAATGTTGTCCCTATGGAACAGCATTAAAAAAATTAAATTGACTACATTATTCTTTGATTTTATCTAATAATTTGGATTTTGTTTTAAAAAAATAAAAAAACTTATTAATTTGCACATCATGGGTGATTTCTCTCCATAAGAAGGAATTGTACTTTTCTTACTTAAATTTTTTAAAAAATGCCTCTTTTAAATACACTTTCACCAAAAGATGCCATGGATTTGGAGCACAACTATGGCGCTCATAATTATAACCCCCTTCCCGTTGTCCTCAATCGAGGTGAAGGCGTTTATGTCTGGGATGTAGAGGGTAAAAAATATTATGATTTTTTATCTGCATATTCTTCTGTAAATCAAGGACATTGCCATCCAGCTATTGTGGGAGCAATGAAGCGTCAAGCTGAAACTTTAACACTAACTTCAAGGGCGTTTTATAATGATCAATTAGGACCTTATGAGCAGTATATTACTCAGTACTTTGGATTTGATAAAGTATTACCTATGAATACGGGTGCAGAAGCTGTAGAAACGGCCATTAAAATCACACGCCGTTGGGCATATAAAGTTAAAGGTATACCTGAAAACAAAGCAAAAATCATTGTTTGTGAAAATAACTTTCATGGACGAACAACAACAATTATTTCTTTTTCTAACGATCCTACAGCAAGACAACATTTTGGTCCCTATACCGATGGTTTTATCAAAATTCCATATGATGATAGTAATGCTTTACAAAAGGCGCTAGAAACACACAGTGATATCGCAGGTTTTTTGGTTGAACCCATTCAAGGGGAAGCAGGAGTTTATGTGCCATCAGAAGATTATTTAAAAACCGCCAAGGCATTGTGTGAAGAACACAATGTTTTGTTTGTTGCCGATGAAGTTCAAACAGGTATTGCTCGTACGGGTCGCCTTTTAGCAACTTGTGGCAATTGCAGTTGTGTCAATAAAGATTGTTCAGACACTCCAGATGTAAAACCTGATGTATTGATTTTGGGTAAAGCGTTAAGTGGAGGCGTCTATCCTGTTTCTGCTGTTTTGGCTAATGATGATATTATGAAGGTCATAACACCTGGTTCTCATGGTAGTACTTTTGGAGGGAATCCAGTGGCCGCAGCAGTTGCTATTGCAGCACTAGAAGTCATTAAAGATGAACAACTAACAGAAAATGCAGAGCAATTAGGACAACTTTTCAGAGCACAGTTAAATGATTATATCAAAAACAGTACAATTGTAAAACTTGTTAGAGGAAAAGGGTTGTTAAATGCTATAGTAATTAATGATTCAGAGGACAGTGATACGGCTTGGAATATTTGTTTAAAACTTCGTGATAACGGATTATTAGCCAAACCAACGCACGGAAATATCATTCGTTTTGCACCGCCTTTGGTGATGACTAAAGAACAATTACTTGATTGTGTGACAATTATCATTAAAACGTTGAAAACTTTTGAAGTTTAGCTTTTTAAATTAAAGTTAGTACATATTTTTCAAAATTTTAAATCCCATACAATGAAACACATTTTTTATTTATTCTTATTATCAAGCGTAATGGCATGTCATAAAAATGCAGAAAACAGTAGAAATATTAATGTAGAATACCCAAAAACATCTCAGGTTGATACCGTTGATGACTATTTTGGTGTACATGTAAAAGACCCATATCGCTGGTTAGAAGACGATAGAAGTAAGGAAACCGAAGCATGGGTAAATACACAAAACAAAACAACGTTTGACTACCTCTCAAATGTTCCCTACAGAAAAGAACTAAAGGAGCGTCTGGAAAAATTATGGAATTATGAAAAAATAGGCTCACCTTTTAAAGAAGGCGATTATACTTACTTTAATAAAAATAATGGTCTTCAAAATCAATATGTCATATACCGCTACAAAACTGGTGATGCACCATCAACGGCAGAAATTTTTCTTGACCCTAATACATTTAAAGAAGATGGTACGATTTCACTAGGCGGCACCAGTTTTTCCAAGAGTGGTCGTTTGTTGGCCTATAGTATTTCTGAAGGAGGTAGCGATTGGCGCAAAATTATTACTATGGACGTGGTCTCCAAAAAAATTATTGAAGACACATTGGTAGATGTTAAATTTAGTGGAATGTCTTGGTACAAAGATGAAGGTTTTTATTACTCAAGTTACGATAAACCAAAAGGAAGTGCCCTTTCTGCAAAAACAGATCAACACAAGGTGTATTTCCATAAACTAGGCACTCCTCAAAAAGAAGATGTTTTGATTTTTGGTGGTAAAAAAGAACAAAAACACCGTTATATTGGTGCAAGAGTAACGGAGGATGATCGATTTTTAATTATTTCGGCAAGCGTTTCAACCTCTGGTAATAAGTTATTTCTCAAGAATTTAGATGCTCCAAATAGCCCTCTAATAACAATTCTTAATCATACCAAAAGTGACACTTATTTGATTGATAATGTTGACGATAAATTGTATTTCGTTACAAATTTGAATGCGCCAAATCAAAAAATAGTAACAGTAGATGCAAGGGATCCAAAACCCAAAAATTGGGTGGATTTTATCCCTGAAACAAAACATGTCTTGAATCCCTCAACGGGTGGTGGCTATTTCTTTTCGGAATATATGGTTGATGCGATATCTCAAGTCAAACAATATGATTATGATGGTAATTTTGTTCGAGATATAGAACTTCCAGGTCTAGGAAATGCTGGAGGATTTGGAGGTAAAAAAGATGAAACTATTGATTTCTATTCATTTACAAACTACAAAACACCATCAAGCATTTATAAATTTAACGTAGAAACAGGGATTTCTGAGTTGTATTGGAAACCAGAAATAGATTTTGACAGCTCCGATTACGAAAGTAAACAAGTGTTTTATACATCCAAAGATGGAACAAAAGTGCCTATGATGATAACTCACAAGAAAGGCCTTCAAATCAATGGAAAAAATCCAACAATTCTTTACGGATACGGAGGATTTAATATCAGTTTGAATCCAAGTTTTAGTGTCACCAATGCGGTTTGGTTGGAACAAGGCGGTGTTTATGCAGTACCAAATCTTCGTGGGGGAGGAGAATATGGAAAAGAATGGCATGATGCGGGTACACAAACGAAAAAGCAGAACGTATTTGATGATTTTATTGCCGCAGCAGAATATTTAATTGCCGAGCAATATACTTCTAGCGATTTTCTGGCCATCCGTGGAGGGTCAAATGGAGGGCTTCTTGTTGGCGCTACAATGACTCAACGGCCAGATTTAATGAAAGTTGCTTTACCGGCGGTTGGTGTTCTTGATATGTTGCGCTACCACACCTTTACAGCAGGTGCAGGATGGGCCTATGATTATGGTACTTCTGAGGATAATAAAGAAATGTTTGAATATCTAAAGGGCTATTCTCCTGTTCATAACGTCAAAAGTGGGGTAAAATACCCAGCAACTCTTGTCACTACAGGAGATCATGATGATCGTGTGGTTCCAGCGCATAGTTTTAAGTTTGCAGCAGAACTTCAAAGTAAGCAATCAGGAACTAACCCTACCTTGATTCGTATTGAAACCGATGCGGGTCATGGTGCAGGAACTCCAGTAAGCAAAACCATTGAACAATACGCCGATATTTTTGGCTTTACATTATTCAATATGGGGTACGACGAGTTGCCTATGAATGAATATGATACTTTTAAGGATTAATGTCTTTGTGTAGAATACTATTAGTAATTTCTATTTCGCTGCATTAATCTCATCCATTATTTTTTGCCACTCTTGTTGTATTTCAGAAAAGTCTGTTGTTGCTAGAGAATAAATTGCCCAAGCAAGAAATAGCGTATTGATAATCAAGACAATAAGTGCAAAAGTTTTTGCGGTTTGCATACTATTAATATTACCTTCATAATCCTCAGGATTCAATTGTGCATCTTTTACTTTTTTATTGGCTGTTAAATAGGCTGGCCCTGAAAGAAAAACACCAAGCCCCCAAAAACAACAACATAAAAGACCTAAAATACTGAGTATGTATACAAGTGTTGTATTTAATGATTTTTTCATAAAATAGTTTGTTTAATGATATAGTTAGTAATAATCACAGCAATAGAAACCATAGAGAGTATATTGATGCTCTTTTGATAAAATTTAAACTTATAAAAACGACTAATCATCAATATTCCAGCAAGAGTTAAGAGGGGGTAAATTGCAGGATACATCCAAAAGGCGTCAACAAAATGACCTTTAAACACAAGAAAAAAAGCACGTTGAAATCCACAACCCATACATTCAAAACCAAAAAGTGATTTGCTCAAACAGGGTAGCATGTAGTTTTCTAAAGCCATTAGTATTGTTGCACCTCAAATTAATAAATAATTTATTAAATAAAAAAATAAACATGCAATTGAGAAAAATTGAACTAAAGATGTTATTTTTAACTCATTAAAAAAAAGTGTCGTTTGAAACAAAACTCAATAAAATATCTGTTTTTTTTAGTAGGCGCTATCTTAATTATTTATGCTAAAATCTATTCAAATTCTTTAATTTCAGTTATTGGATTATTTTTTTTAGTTGTTGGGTTATATATAATATCCAAAGGCATCGGACAAAAACCTGATTATAATCCCTATGAAGTTCAAACTGAAGATGAAGAAGAATGAAGTTTAAATTAAATGATAAGGTATCTGTTTTGGACGATGACCTCTCTGGTCATGTGATTGAAATTTCAGGAGATACAATTACGATTGAAACATCTTCAGGTTTCGAAATGTCTTTTGAGACTTCAGAGCTGGTCAAAATAAAAGATAATCTTTTAAATACATCGTCTTTTTCAGGTCAATCCATTCAAAATATTCTTTCTGAAAAAACCTCAAAAAAAAGAGTGCAACCCTCCAAGAACAAATTAAAAACACGCCAGCAACCACCAATGGAGGTGGATCTTCATATTCACCAATTGGTGAGTTCTACAAAAGGTATGCAAAATCATGACATGCTTAACTTACAATTGGATACTGCAAAACGTCGTTTAGATTTTGCTATTTCAAAACGCATTCAGCGGGCTGTTTTTATTCATGGTGTAGGCGAGGGGGTTCTTAAGTTGGAACTCGAATATCTGTTAAGGCGTTATGAAAGTATTAAATTTTATCCTGCTGATTATCAAAAATATGGTCACGGTGCTACAGAGGTTTATATTTTTCAGAACAGGAAACTCTAGAACGATATTGTTGTCTCATATGTTCCTAGCTCCAAAATATCGGCTGAAAGAACAGAAATATCAAAATTATTTAAAGTAATGGTAATTGTAACAACGCGCTGAAACTGATTTGCATTGTTAGTTTGAACGGTATAAGAATCTGCAAAAATTGCATCTAAAAAACGAGCGGATGAAGCCCCTACTGCAATATCATCAAAAAGGTTTCCATTGCCGTTTTCATCTTCATTGATAGTTAGCGTACCATCGCCATCATCATCAATGTCTAAATAATCTGGAATAGAGTCGCCATCGCTGTCTTGCGCATCTGTTAAATCGCCGTCATTGTTTGGATCTGGTTTCTCGTTGATGGTGGGTACATTGTCGCCATCATCGTCGTTGTCTTTGTAGTTGGGTATGCCATCGCCATCCGAATCACCATCAAATTCTAGCGCAGTAGGAACACCATCATTATCATCATCTTGAAATGTTGAAATAAATTTTGCAGTTCCGCTTGATGAGGAATAGCTATTTATTACGGAAATACCTGCCGGAGGGATCACAGCACAAATTAGCGCATTGGGGTCTCCGTTGTAGGATCTGTAATGAAATTGAACATTACTGCCATCAATAGTAATCGTTTGTTCATCTCCCGATGACGCAGGATTAAACATGGCTTCAGTTGTCGAAGTTCTTGGAATCAATAGAGTAAGTGACTCAAATGGATCTTCTCTTGTATCATAAAACAAAAAACTAGAAGTAATAGCTGCTCCTTGATTGGCAGTTTGAATTTCACATAATGATAACTCCTTGTCAAAGTCTAATTGAATATTAAAAACATCGCCATCATCACAAGCTGTTGTTAGAAGTAGAACTGAAAAGAAATATAACCAATTGCGCATAATTCAACTATTTGTTACAAAAGTAAAAGAATTAAGAAATAAATTTAAAGTTATTGTCAATTATTTAATTTGATTATTTTTGTTAAAATTAAATCAAAAAAAATGACCCCCATTTATTTAGATAATGCTGCTACAACATGTGTTCGTGAAGACGTTGCGAACAAAATGGCGGAAATCTTAAAATCTACTTATGGCAATCCATCTTCGACGCATAGCGTTGGGCGTTCTTCAAAATCTATTTTAGAGCAATGTCGCAAACGTATTGCTTCACATTTTAATGTAAAGTCATCAGAAATCGTTTTTACTTCTGGAGGAACAGAAGCCGACAATCTTGTTTTACGTTCTGCAGTCTGTGATTTAGGTGTAAAACATATTATTTCTTCTAAAATTGAACATCATGCGGTAGGGCATACCGTTGAGGCATTACAATCATCCTCTGAAATAAAAGTAAGTTACGTTCGTCTTACAGAAAAAGGAGAAGTTGATTTAAAGCACTTAGAAGAATTATTAAGAAATTTCTCAGAAAAAACGCTAGTGTCTCTGATGCATATCAACAATGAAATTGGAACAATTTTGGACTTAAAATTGGTTGCAGAATTGTGTAAAACATATGATGCATTATTTCATAGCGATACTGTACAATCCGTTGGTCATTATCATTTGGATTTACAAAAAATTCCAATTGATTTTTTGGCTGCTAGCGCACATAAATTTCACGGTCCAAAAGGGATAGGGTTTGCTTTTGTAAGAAGTGGTTTAGGTTTACAACCCATTATTACTGGTGGTTCACAAGAGCGTGGATGCCGTGCCGGAACAGAAAGTTTGCATGATATTGTTGGTTTGGATGAATCTTTGGCCATAGCTTACTCGAACTTAGAGACTGAAAGACAATATATTAGTGAGTTAAAATCTTATTTTACCAATCGTTTAAAGTCTGAAATTCCAGCTGTAAAATTCAATAGTTGTTGCGATGATTTTGAAAAAAGCACCTATACTTTAGTCAATGTGTGTTTGCCAGTTTCTGCAGATAAAGCTCCTTTGTTTTTATTTCAATTAGATCTTAAAGGAATTGCATGTTCCAAGGGAAGTGCTTGTCAAAGCGGCAGCGACAAAGGTTCGCATGTACTTACTGAAATTCTATCGGAAGACGACTTAAAAAAGCCCTCTATCCGCTTTTCATTCAGTTCTTACAATACCAAAGAAGAATTAGAAAATGTGGTTGATGTTTTAAAAAATCTTGTTTTAGAACCCGCCTAAAAACGCATGTTTAATCTGACATTAAACACTCTTGGTGTCAAATAATTTGGAATGGAATATTGGCGTTTCGAATAAACATCTCTAACCCATGTATTGGTAATTGAATTCTGAACATCAAAAATGTTGAAAATTTCTATACCAAAGGCCAGTTCTTTGAACCGTTTTTTCCACCCATTTTTAGGTCTATTTTTAGCATCAACAAGAACATAAGACATGCCAATATCTGCACGTTTATAATCTGGCAATCTATTTTGATAGCTATACACATCGACATAACTTGGAGATCCGCCTGGAACACCTGTATTATACACCAAATTTAGATACATTTTCATGTTTGGTAGTTGAGGAATATAATCTTGAAAAAGCACGCCAAATTTCAAACGTTGGTCCATGGGACGTGCAATAAACTCTCTTCCACCAATGGCTTCTTCTGTTTTTAAATATCCAAACGAAAACCAAGATTCTGTTCCTGGAACAAACTCACCATTTAATCTAAGGTCTAAACCATAGGCATATGCTTTTGCATTGTTATTGGTCGCATATCGAATTCGTACATTTTCAACTGTGTAAGGGTTAACATCTGATAGACTTTTATAATAGGCTTCAGATATGAGCTTAAAAGGGCGTTTCCAAAGCTTGAAACTGTATTCATGGCCTGCCACCAAATGAATCGATCGTTGTGCTTTAACATTACTATTGACTGTTCCATTGGCACCTCGTAATTCTCTATAAAAAGGCGGTTGATAATACAAACCACCACTTAGTCTGTAGAGCATATCTTTTTTTCCATTGGGCTTAATGCTAAACTGTGCTCTTGGACTAAATACCATTTGTTGTTTTGAGTTGATATTTTTGCCGCTCACATGCCATTGATGTGCACGTACCCCAAAATTATAAAACACCTCACTAGCGCCTAGATTACTGCGTTTGCTCCATTGTGCAAAAGCTTGTAAACGCTGTACAATTGTACTATTTGTTGCTCGGATGTTCAGATAGGGAGCAAGAGGCCCTGTATTTGGCGTGTAGGGTTGATTATCAAATTGATCTAAGTTTGGAGGATTGATAGAAAATCCAGCCGAATCTATAACCTCCCATTCAACAACGCGATCTCGAATATCTTCATTGGTATATTTTAGAGACCATTGAAAATGATTTTTATTTTTTTTATAATCTCCACGATGCTCAAGAGTAGTAATCAAAGCATCCAAATCGTTTCTGGCATGATTGATTTGACCTCCAATACCTTCTGAAAATTCGACTTCTCCTAAGTTTTCATCTCCAATATTGCTATTAACCTCGCCTAATCTATATTGTGCTAAAATATCAAAATACTCTTGTTCTGTGGTGTGAAAACTTGATCCAATTAATTGTAAATTTAAATTTTCATTAACCTGATATGATCCATTCAATGCCCCAAAATATGTGCTGTATGCATCTTGTTCTTGTCCCTCATAAAATACCAAAAGGGCAATTGGGTTTTGAAGTGTACCAAAGTTGGTCTGTCGTGTTTCTGGGGCATAATTGTAGGTGTTGGAAGAAATATTTCCCAAAAAACTTAAATCAAATTTTGGACTAATTTTATAGTTCAAATAGGTTTGTGCATCCAAAAACTGTGGTTCATAATTAGTTTGCGTTTCTTTGGCATCAACGAGTAGCGTGTTGTCTCTGTAACGTAACCCCACTAGAGCAGAAAATTTATTGTTTTTACTTGCACCTTCAGCAGTAATACTTCCACCTAAAAGACTAAAATCGGCACGAACTCCAAATTCTGTTGGTTTTCTGTACGTTATATCCAAAACAGAAGAAAGTTTATCTCCATATTTTGCTTGAAATCCTCCAGCTGAAAATTGCAAATCCTGAACCATATTTGTATTAACGAAACTTAGTCCTTCTTGTTGACCAGAGCGTACCAAAAATGGTCTATAGACTTCTATGCCATTGACATAAACTAAATTTTCATCAAAGTTGCCACCACGAACAGAATATTGTGTACTTAATTCATTTGAAATATTAACCCCAGGTAATGTTTTTAACAGGTTTTCTACTCCTGGCTGAGCACCTTTTATGGTCCGAATGATTTTTGGTGAAATTGTTGTAACTCCTTCAAAGACAGAGCGTTTAGTTCCAGTAATTACTACAATTTCAATTTGTTCGATATCTATTTTTAATACTGGATTAAATTCAAATTCTTGTCCATCTCTTAAGTTAAAAATAACACGAACAGATTTGTGATTAATATGAGAAAACTCAATGTTTATATCTTCATTTGCAGGAATTTCTAGAATATAAAATCCGTTAGAGTTAGAAATAGTTCCATTCAAATTGGCAGAAATAGTTGCATTTTCAATGGGATTGTTCAATTCATCTAAAAGCACACCACGAAGTGTAGCAGTTTGCGCCATTAGTTGAAGTTGGCCAATTAGAAAAAAAACAAATAATGAATATAAATAATTGATTTTCAAATCTTAAAAAGTTTATTTTCTGTAAAATACAGATTCAAATTTAGAACTATTTCCCACATTATCTGTCACAATAAGCTTTAAATTATTTTTCGTATCAGTTAAAACTCCGTCATTGAAGTCATGCGTAAGAGTTTTAGTTTTGGAATCATATTCCATCAAAATCCACTTACCATTAACAGTTGCTCTATAGTTTTTAATCCCAGAAATTGCATCAGAAATTTTTATTTTTAAATAACGATAATTACTTAACCAGCTTCCATTTTTGAAGTTTAAAGGTGTAATTTTTGGACCTTCTTTATCAGTTGCAAGGGTGTATGTTCCAAAGTATTTTGTTCTTACAGAAAGCGATGAACCTTTACGTTTTGTAGAGGTATAATACAATTTTCCATATGCAGAAATACTAGCAATATAAAGGTGTTCTAAATCATTAGGTTCATAATGACTCACATCAAATGTTATGGTCATTGACTTTTTTAATGGAATGTTTGGGCGGTGTAGTTTTAGAGTATCATTTTTCACTTCAATTTCTAAATAAATATCGTCATATAAAGTATGAGGTGGAATTTCTACTCGTATTGAATTTTCTTCAAATATGGCTTGTTCTGATGCATTAACAAAAGTATAATTTAATGGAATTGAATCTACCTTTTTTATATTTTGAAATGCTCCAACAATAGGCACACGAACAGATGTAATATTGTTTTTAAAATCTTTAATTTTAATAGTATACGAAGAATTTGTACTGTCTTTAATATTAAGTTTTCCTTTACGTTCTTCAAAAGTAAATAGACTTAAAGGATTGTTTTTTTCGATAAATAATTTTTGTATTTTTCTTTTTTTAGTCCGATAGTGGGCATAATCTATAAAACGATTAATGTGTTTGGTTTCACTGAATGAAAATCTTTTAAAATCAATCTTAATGGATTTTTGTCCGTTAAAATAGGTTTCAATTTTTGAAACACCATTTTTATTAGGTGCATAATCTTGCCGATCATTGGCTACAATCCCAAAACCAATTTCTCCAAAAGATTTTACTGCTTCAGCAACAAAACTTCCATCGGGTTGTTTTATTAGTCTAATTTTTTTCTTTTTTTGAACTCCATCGATATGGCTATTCTCTGAAATGGGGTACGCATATAATTCATATAACTCTGGTGCAGTTGTGTCTTTTATATCCAACCCAAAAAGCATGGGGTTTATAGGACATTCTTGTTTATCTCTAATTTCAAAATGTAAATGTGGCCCAGATGAACCGCCTGTATTACCAGAGAAAGCAACTAATGCATCTGATTTTATTTTTAGGGCGTTGAGTTTTGGAAAAAGCTCAATTTCAAATCGTTCTCTTTGATATTGCTGTTTTTTGATATATGCTTCAATCTCAGGTGAAAATTTTTGAAGATGAGCATAGACTGTAGTGTAGCCATTGGGGTGTGTGATATATAACGCTTTTCCATAGCCATATCGAGAAATTTTAATTCGACTCACATATCCAGCAGCAGCAGCGTATACTTTTAAACCTTGTTTTCCATTGGTTTTGATATCTAATCCAGAATGAAAATGATTAGATCTAAGCTCTGCAAATGTTCCAGAAAGCACAAGTTGAATATCCAATGGCGAACGGAAGTAGTCCTGAGGATATGGGGTTTGTGCTGATAGATTCAACGACCACAAAAAACATAAAAATTTAAAAATTTTCATAAATAAGATGATTAGCTAAAATATTGAATTGAGAATAAAAAGCAAAGAATTGGTTTGGTTAAATTATTTAAAAATTAATCGGCATAGAAATTGTAATTTTAGACATGGAATGTTAAATTTGTGAAATAAGTATTGAATTTGTAAATGAGCAAAATCGAAAACATTGTCCAAACAATTGAAAAAAAAATAGATAAAGTTATAGTTCAGTTTGGGCTAATAAAAGAACAAAATGACGCTCTAAAAATAGAGATTAAAACATTAAAAGCTCAAAATAAGGTTCAACTTCAAAAGCTTGAAGAAAATCAAGCAGAATTTGATTCTTTAAAAATTGCAAGTTCGATGCTAGGCAGTAACGAAGATAAAAGAGCTTCAAAACTCAAAATAAATGCTTTGATTAAAGAGATAAACGATTGCATTGCAAGTTTATCAGACTAAAAAACAACTTATGAGTGAGCAATTAAAAATTAAATTATCTATTGCTAATAGGGTTTACCCTTTGACAATTACTCCGAACCAAGAAGAAGGTTTACGATTGGCCGCTCAAAAGATAGATGCAACTGTTAAGAAGTTTGAACAAAGTTATTCTGTTCAGGATAAACAAGATGTTTTGGCCATGTGCGCCTTACAATTTGCCGCTGAAAGAGAACAAACGAAAATTAATAATAACAGTTTAAGTGAAACACTAAAACAACGTCTAATTGATTTGGATGAACGCCTAGAGCAACACTTGAACAACAACGTTCTTTAAAATATATAATACATACTGCCTGTATTGGTCAATTTTTTGATAAACTCAACAAGAAATCTATAAATGGGGTCCGTTTAAGTTGTAAAAGTACGCTGCCTTGTTGCAGATCCTTGATCAGCTTTTCAGCCCTAAATCCTGTTCATTAGGAGTTTATACAAAACTAGGATCTTTGCAGGCTTTTTTTTAATCAATATCACAACAAATGGATCAAAATATCATATTTATCAGTGCTGGAGCTGCAATATTGGGTCTAATTTCAGGACTTATAATTTCAAAAATAAGAGAAAAGAATAATGCTTCACAGATTACAAGAAATGCAAAACGATTGGCAAAAGATATTATTTCAAAGGCAAAATCTGAAGGCGAAAACATAAAAAAAGATAAAATTTTTCAAGCAAAAGAACGTTTTTTAGAACTTAAATCGGAGCATGAAAAAGTGATTTTAACGAGAGATAAAAAAATGGCCGAAGCCGAAAAAAGAACCAGAGATAAGGAATCACAAGTTTCTTCTGAACTCTCAAAAAATAAAAAATTAAATCACGAACTTGATGCTAAGAAGAGAGACTACGATCAGAGAATATCTATTATAGAAAACCGACAAGACGAACTTGACAAAATGCACAAAAGTCAAGTGCAACAACTTGAAGTAATTTCTGGACTTTCTGCCGATGAAGCCAAATCTCAATTGGTGGAATCTTTAAAATCTGAGGCCAAAAATGATGTAATGGCCTATGTTCAAGACAAAATGGAAGAAGCCAAATTGACTGCAGAACAAGATGCCAAGAAGATTATCATCAACACCATTCAACGTATTGGAACAGAAGAGGCTATAGATAATTGTGTCTCGGTTTTTAATATTGAATCCGATGATATGAAAGGACGTATTATTGGTAGAGAAGGGCGAAATATTAGAGCACTTGAAGCCGCTACTGGTGTCGAAATTATTGTAGATGACACTCCAGAAGCCATTATTTTGTCATGCTTCGATTCTGTTCGTCGCGAAATTGCTCGACTCTCTTTGCACAAGCTCGTTACCGATGGTCGCATTCACCCTGCACGAATAGAAGAGGTTGTACGCAAAACTGAAAAACAAATTGGAAGAGAAATCATTGAGGTTGGAAAGCGCACAGTTATTGATTTAGGTATTCATGGATTGCATCCTGAATTGATTAAAACTGTCGGGCGAATGAAATACCGTTCTTCTTATGGTCAAAATTTATTGCAACACTCTAGAGAAGTGGCCAAACTTTGTGGTATCATGGCTGCAGAGCTAGGCATTAACCCTAAACTTGCTAAACGTGCTGGACTGTTACATGATATTGGCAAAGTTCCTGACTCTGAAGTTGACATGGAAACTCCTCACGCTATTTTGGGAATGCAATGGGCAGAAAAATATGGCGAAAAAGACGAAGTTTGTAACGCTATTGGAGCTCACCACGACGAGATTGAAATGAAATTTTTGCTTTCTCCGATTGTTCAAGTTTGTGATGCTATTTCTGGTGCAAGGCCAGGAGCAAGGCGTCAAGTTTTAGATTCCTATATCCAACGTTTAAAAGATTTAGAGCAAATTGCTTTTAACTTCAAAGGTGTTCAAAAAGCCTATGCCATACAAGCGGGCAGAGAACTTCGTGTGATTGTTGAAAGTGAAAAGGTTGACGATGATAATGCAAGCAGATTATCGTTTGAGATTTCTCAAAAAATTCAAACCGAGATGACTTATCCTGGACAGGTTAAAGTTACTGTTATTCGTGAAACACGAGCAGTGAATATTGCTAAATAAACTTTATGATTGAAGTATTGAAAAAGGCAGCTTTTTTTAAGAAAGTTGCTTTTTTTGTGTTCTAGGATGAAATGAAGTCATAACATCTTTTAAGTGGCTTTTTTCAACGTGCATGTATATCTCAGTGGTGGTAATACTTTCGTGCCCTAACATGACTTGAATGGCCCGTAAATCAGCGCCATTTTCCAAAAGATGTGTTGCAAAAGAATGTCGGAATGTATGTGGAGAAATGGATTTTTGAATCCCTGCTTTTTGTGTAAACGTCTTAACGATGGTAAAAATCATCGCTCGAGTAAGTTGTTTTCCTCTTTGATTTAAAAAAAGAGTATCCATGTATTGTGGATCAATCTTTAGAGACATCCTCGCATGGTTTTTGTACAAATTAATAAATTTTTGAGTATGTTTTCCAATAGGAACAAAACGTTGTTTGTTGCCTTTTCCTGTGACTTTGATAAAACCTTCATCAAAAAACAAATCGGAGAGTTTTAAGTTTGTCAGTTCACTTACACGCAAACCACAACTGTATAAGGTTTCAATAATAGCTCTGTTACGTTCACCTAGGGGTGTGCTTAAATCAATAGCCGCCACAATGGTATCTATTTCCTTAACGGATAAAGTATCGGGGAGTTTAAGGCCAATCTTAGGCGCTTCAATTTGTTCTAGAGGATTATCCGTTCGGTAATTTTCAAAAATAAGATAATCGAAAAAACTCCTTAAACCAGAAATCACTCGCGATTGTGTACGCGCATTTACAGTTTTGGCCAATTCATATAAAAAAACTTGTACTGTTTCAAAATCAATGGTTATTGGGCTGATTGTTTTTTTATGAGTTTCCAAAAATGAAATTAACTTTTGAACATCCATACGGTAACTGTTTATGGTATGTACTGATAAACCACGTTCAATTTTTAAATAATGTTCAAAATCTCGTAGGGCGTTGTTCCATTTCATGTGTATTTATGTATTGTTTTCTTCTGTCACATGGAACATCCATGCGTTGATATTTTTAATCGACAAAATTTTAGTTATGGATGTTTCATACCTCTAAAATACGAATATTTCAGGACTGCGGTTTTGTTTTTAAAAAAATAAAGGTTGAAGAAATATGAGCTTAAAAAAAATAAATCCAAAAACTATTTGAAAAGAACATAAAACCCACTTATATTTGCACTCGCATTAGGAGAAATGGCAGAGTGGTCGAATGCGGCAGTCTTGAAAACTGTTGAGGGTCACACCTCCGGGGGTTCGAATCCCTCTTTCTCCGCAAAAAGAAACCAAGTGCATTTGCACTTGGTTTTTTTTATGAGATAAACTGAAATTTACTTTAGGTTTGCATCATGAAAAAAACCAAAGACTTTCTGTAAGAAAGTTGGTTTCTATGCTTGCCCAGGATTTCCTTTTGGGATCATAAAATAATCTCTCTTTTTCCTCAAAAAGAAAACCCACAACTTATGTTGTGGGTTTTTGCTTTAAGACGTTCAATCATTTATGATTCGAAAGTCATACTAAATTTTTTTCAGTGTCTGCATTAATTAGCATATATATTCATCCCCAAACCACATCAAGTTTTTCTAATTCTGCATCTAATTCTTTTAATGAGCTAGAATCGATGATTTGTGTATTTATAATTATTTCTTTTTGGTCTGTTTTGATGATATAATCACCAGCAAACTTTTTTATGCGTTTGATTTCAGTAAGTTTTAATTCTTTTCCCAGAGGACCATTGACCCTGATGTTATCATTTATTATGGTTAAGTAATAATATTTTTTTCGATAAAAAAATATTCCTAGATAAATAAGAGACATCACAATCCAACCATAATCTATCCAATTAAGTTCTTCTTTTTCAAATAAAATCACATTAAAAAACATAAACCAAAAGAAACCTGCTGTTAAGTAAACTATTAAAGGCTCTTTCTTATATTTTATTTTCATTTTAAATTTATTATTGACACCAAACTAAATCCAGCTCACTGAACAGGTCTTAAAAATCTTCAAGAAAAAAATAAATACTATAGATGCTATAGGCATTTCATGGTATGAAGAATAAATTTGGGATTTTATTCGTTGTAAATATATAAAAAATTTTAAATTTTCATTAGGTCTTCATCGTTCTAAAATTCCTTATTTTTGCTAAAAATTCAACACTATGAGTCTACTCAACGCCCTTAAATGGCGCTATGCCACCAAAAAATTTGATACTAATAAATTTATTTCATCATCAGATATTAAAAAAATAAAGGAAGGCTTTAATCTGTCAGCGTCTTCTTATGGGTTACAACCCGTTCAGCTTTTGTTGGTCCATAACAAAGCCATTCAAAATGAATTGGTGCCCATGTCTATGAATCAACAGCAAGTGGAACAAGCATCTCATGTGGCTATTTTTTGTGTCAAAACCTCATTAGATGCAGATTATGTTAATGCATATTTTGAGCGTATCAAAAGCATTCGTCAAACACCAGATGAAATTTTAGCGCCTTTTAGAACGCATATTATTGATAGTTTTCGCGCTAAATCCACAGATGAAATTTTTCTTTGGGGCGCAAAACAAGCATATTTGGCTATGGGTAATTTGTTGGCCGTTTGTGCTGATCTTAATATAGATGCTTGCCCAATGGAAGGTTTTGAGCCTGCAAAATTTGATGCGTATTTCGATTTAAAAGCCAAAGGCTTACGTTCTGTTCTTGTGATGCCAATGGGGTATAGAGCAGAAGATGACCCTTTTGCTGCCATGGAAAAAGTACGTAAACCCCTATCTGAATCCGTAACTGAAATTATATAATTATGCCCGGATTTGAACTTTTTGGAGAAGCAGAACGCAAAGAAGTCCACGATGTGTTGGATTCTGGTGTTTTGATGCGTTATGGTTTTGATGGCCTTAGACAAGGGCATTGGAAAGCCAAGGATTTGGAATTAGCCATTCAAAAACGATTTGAAGTTAAGCATGCACAATTGGTGAGTAGCGGCACTGCTGCCGTAAGTATGGCACTCGCTTCTGCGGGAGTAGGTGCTGGAGATGAAGTTATCATGCCAACATTTACGTTTGTAGCTAGTTTTGAAGCTATTATGATGACTGGAGCAACGCCTGTAGTTGTTGATATAGATGATACTTTAACGCTTGATATTGCATCTGTTAAAGCTGCTATCACATCAAGAACTAAGGCCATAATGCCTGTACATATGTGCGGAAGTATGGCCAATCTTGAGGCTTTAAAATCTATTTGTGACACACACCATTTACAACTAATCGAAGATGCTTGCCAAGCCATTGGCGGCACATACAAAGGAAAATCCTTAGGAACCATAGGCGATTTGGGCTGTTTTTCTTTTGATTTTGTAAAAACAGTCACTTGTGGAGAAGGTGGAGGCGTTATCACCAACAATGCGACTTATGCAAAACACCTCGATCACTTTAGTGACCACGGGCATGATCATATTGGAAATGACCGTGGAGCAGAGGCACACTCATTTTTAGGTTACAATTTTCGTATTTCTGAGTTAAATGCTGCTGTTGGATTAGCACAATTTAGACGTATAGATGAATTTTTAGCCCTTCAAAAAAAGCATTATTCCATTCTAAGACATGCCCTAGAGACCATTGATGGAGTCACTTTTCGAACCGTTCCAGAGGGTGGAGTAGAAAGTTATGCGTTTTTAAATTTCTTTTTGGATGATTTAGAAACCGCTAGAAGTGTAATTCAATCTTTTAAAGATAATGGGGTCGATGTTTGTTTTCATTATTATGATAACAATTGGCATTACATTCGCAAATGGGAGCACTTGAAAGATAAAAAATCTTTGTATCCTTTATCTCAAGAATTAAAAAATGGATTAAATTATTTGAAAAACAAGGATTTTTCTAAATCAGATCATTTTATTGGAAGAAATATTTCATGTCTCATAAAATTATCTTGGACTGAAGAAGAAGCACATCAAAGAGCTGAAACAATGGCCAATTGCATCAAAAAAGTTATTGGTTAGTAATTGATGTAATCAATAATTTCTAAACCATAACCAATCATACCAACACGCTTTTTTTGTTTGCTTTTGGAAATCAAGTTAATTTTATTAATGTTTAGGTCGTGAAGGATTTGAGCACCAATACCAAAATCTTTTTCGTCCATACTAATGTTAGGTGCTTTGATAACTTCACCACTTTTTTGAATCTCTTTTAAGACTCCTAATCGTTTCAATGTTTTTTGTGGACTAGAATTTTGATTAATAAAAATGATAGCGCCTTTGCCTTCTTTGTCAATCACACGAAACATGTCATCTAATTTTTTATCAGCGTTATTGGTAAGTGTGCCCAAGATATCATTATTCACTAATGTTGAGTTGATTCGTGTTGGAATAGCCTCATTTGTAGTCCATTTCCCTTTTGTAAGCGCAATATGAACAGCATCATTAGTAGTTTGTTGATATGCTCTAAGTCGGTATGTTCCAAAACGTGTTTCAATTTGAAAATCATGTTTTTTATCAATTAATGAATCATATTGCATACGATAGGCAACAAGATCTTCAATGGAAATAATTTTTAGGTCAAATTTTTTGGCTACATCAATCAGCTGAGGTAGTCGTGCCATCGTTCCATCCTCATTTAAAATTTCAACTAAAATACCTGCTGGTTGAAACCCTGCAAGTCGTGCTAAATCTACAGCGGCTTCTGTATGTCCAGTACGTCGCAAAACACCACCATTTTTTGCTTTTAATGGAAAAATATGTCCCGGACGCCCCAAATCATGTGGTTTTGTTTCTGATTTCACCAATGATTTAATGGTTTTGGCGCGATCAGATACTGATATTCCTGTGGTACATCCATGGCCAATTAAATCGACAGAAACTGTAAATTGTGTATGATGCAAAACAGTGTTGTTTTGTACCATCATATTTAAATCCAATTCATCGCATCGTGTTTCAGTTAGCGGGGCACAAATAAGTCCACGTCCATGAGTGGCCATAAAATTGATCATTTCTGGTGTTACAGTTTCTGCTGCTGCAATAAAATCACCTTCATTTTCACGATTTTCATCATCAACAACAACAACGACCTTACCCGCTTTTATATCTGCTATTGCTTCCTCAATAGTGTTGAGTTTCTCCTCCGTAGTTGATTTTTGTGTTATTGACATGAAGTATTTTTTGCAAAGATAGTAGAACGAAAGTAAAACTTATGAAATTTTAGTTAAATCTTCATTCATTTTTTTATTAAAATAAAGTCGATATAAGAAGAATAGGGGAAGCGCCAAAATGATAAAAACAACATTATGGGTCATAAATTTCTTTTTTAAAATTTTATAAAATTCAGATTGATTTTTTAAAACTTTAGTGAACAATACAAGAAATAATAGCGCTGAAAATATTCCAATAACGACCAAAATTTTACCTACGGATGATAATCCATTATTGTTTAGGACCAATCCACTTATGCCAAATATTAAAAGTGTAAGATGAGCATAATTTGCCAGTGTTGCATTTTCATGATAATCTTCCAAATGCCGCACACCAGATTCGAAAGATTCATTGCTTAAATTTCCAGAAAGTTTCAGTTCTAATTCTGTAATTCCTCTTTGTTCTAGAAGTTGAAGTGCATTTGTTTTGTGTGCAATACCTAACCCGTAGTGTCTATAATTTTTCACTAAATCTATGAGTTTTTCATTTTCAAATCGGTCTATATTTTTTGTATCAATACTTTCGTTTTTATGATTACTTTCTGAAATTATAGAGGTTTTTACTAATTTTTGTTTCAATGGAATTAAGATGGAATCTAAATCTAATAATGCTCTATCTTTTGTTGCTCTGCTGGTAAGATATATGCTAAAAGGTAACATAATTAATCCCGCTAGCCATGTGGCAAGAATAGGGTCTAAACTATTATCTTCCGAGCTGTTTTTAGCAAAAATACTAATGAAATGATACGTTAAGAAAATCAGAATAGCAATAACCAAAGGCAGTCCAATCCCTCCCTTTCGTATTAATGCTCCAAGTGGCGCACCAACAAAAAACAGTATTATACACATCAGGCCTAGTGCAAATTTATCGTGTAGCGCAACAATATGTTTATTAATATTTGTTGTTGAAATTGATAATGATTTCGTCTTAACTTTTATATCATCTTGTGCTGAGTTTGCAGAAGCAATGGCTAAATTGTATAGCTGAACAGCCTTTTTCTTTGTAAAAAGGTCAATTATATCTTTTGGTTCATCGGTTATAGAATCCTTTTTTTTGTAATTATAATTTAGGTTCAAATTTGTTTGTTGAGAACGTACCATCATATTTTTTGAAAACTCGTCTATTGTTTTGCTTTTTGTTTTGTATAAGGAATCAATAGTGGTATTCAGTTCGGCAACACCAAGCATATTATAACGTGTATTGGTGTTTTTTTTATCAAAATCTATGTCATTAAATTTTGAAACATCAATATTAATGACATAACGCTCAAATGTACTTTTGATTTGTGGTCTATTTTTTGTTCTCTTTTGATAATTTGCCGATTGAATCTCATCATAATAATTTCCATTATAAAGAATGAGTTGAACAAGGTCTGATGATTCATCGCTGTAAAATTCTCCTGTTTTTGATTTAATCACAGTATAGTTTCCAGAACTATTTCCTTTTTTTTGATGAATGATAACATCTTCAAGAAATTCACCGTTAACCCCACTTTTTTTAGCCACTTTGATGTTGATATCTTGGATCTGATTAAATTGTCCTTCGGCAACAATCATTGCAGGTTTTAATCGTGCAATATTCTGTCGTAAATTATAAAAGTTATACTCTGCCAATGGAATGACATTGTTGGCAAAGAAAAAACTTACAATTGAAAGAAATATGATAAAAACACTTAAACTTTTCATGGCGCGTTGCAAAGAAATGCCAGTAGATTTCATTGCAGCGAACTCGTAATTTTCAGCAAAATTTCCAAAGACCATTATAGACACCAAAAGCACCGTTAGTGGAAGTACTAAGACAACAATTCGAGGAGATACATATATTAAAAATTTAAGAATTACATCAAATTCTAAATCTTTTCCAGCGAGTTCGGAAATATAAACCCATACCGATTGTAGCAAGAAAATAAACATCAAAATAGTAAAGACACTAAAAAATGACTTTAAATAGGTGGATAGTATGTAGCGGTCTAATATTTTCAATGCTTCCCCTAATCTAAATTATTGATATAATAATCGCTGTATTTTGAGGCGTCAAAGTTAAAAAATGATTGGGAAAGTGGAGTGTTTGTATTAAATTCTAAAACATTTAATGTTGTTTTGGTATTGTTTTCACCTATTTCAATCAAATTATAGATGTGTGTTGTTTTTATATCAATTCCAAGTAGAGCATATTTTATTTCAGTCTCTGAATCTATTGGCGTGAGTTTGATATATTGAATTTTTCGCCCCATTTTATTTTGAATGATGTCCATCTTATAATTAAATCCAGACTCAAAAAATGAAAACAATTGACTTGGAGAAATTGTGTTTTCTTCTTCAGAATATTCATTAGAAATTGTAACCTCTTCGTCTTCTGAGCTGATAGTGTAGAGTGTTTTTCCATCAAAAATGCGTTGAATTCCAAGAATATCTAGCACATATTTATCGCCTTGCAAAGTGACTTTCCCTCTTGTTTCTTGTCGAATGTTTTCTGATTCATTTTCTAAAACATATTTAAAAGAAATCTGAATATTATCGTAACTGTTTACTTTTTCATTGACTTCACTTAAAAGCTGTTTTGCTTTTGGGTCTTTGGTTTGAGCAACAGTTGTGCTCAATGAAATTAGAGCGAAAAGGAGAAAATTAATTTTAAGAAATTTCATTGTCTAATAATTGATTTAATGCGACTAAATCAGAGACTAATACCTGACGTGCTTTGCTGCCCTCAAAAGGCCCTACAATTCCAGCGGCTTCCAATTGATCTATAAGGCGTCCTGCACGGTTATAACCTAATTTCAATTTTCGTTGCAATAATGAGGCTGAACCTTGTTGAGCAATTACAATTACTTCTGCAGCTTCACGGAAAAGTTTATCTCTGTCATTGATGTTAATATCAAGACTTGTGCCAGATTCTTCGCTAATGTATTCTGGTAAAATATAGGCATTTGGGTAAGCTTTTTGTGAGCCAATAAATTCTGTGAGTCGTTCTACTTCTGGTGTATCCACAAAAGCACATTGAATCCGCACCAAATCGTTTCCTTGAGTATAAAGCATATCCCCACGTCCAATCAACTGGTCGGCTCCAGAACTATCCAAAATCGTTCTCGAATCAATTTTTGACGTTACTCTAAAGGCAATTCGTGCAGGGAAGTTGGCCTTGATAATCCCTGTAATTACATTTACAGAAGGGCGTTGTGTGGCAATAATCAAATGAATACCAATAGCTCTTGCAAGTTGTGCTAATCGTGCTATTGGGGTTTCAACTTCTTTTCCAGCAGTCATGATCAAATCCGCAAACTCGTCAACGACCAAAACAATATAAGGCAAAAACTTGTGTCCATTGTTCGGGTTTAATTTTCTTGCTTTAAATTTTGCATTATATTCTTTGATATTTCTACAAAATGCAGACTTCAACAAATCATAGCGATTATCCATTTCAATACATAGCGAATTTAAAGTATTGATAACCTTTGTATTATCTGTAATAATCGCATCTTCTGAGTCGGGGAGTTTTGCTAAATAATGGCGCTCAATTTTATTAAATAAAGTCAATTCAACTTTCTTGGGGTCAACCAAAACGAATTTGACTTCGGCAGGGTGTTTTTTGTAGAGTAGTGATGTTAAAACTGCATTTAACCCCACAGACTTTCCTTGACCAGTAGCCCCCGCCATAAGCAAGTGTGGCATTTTGGCCAAATCGACAACAAAAGTTTCATTACTAATTGTTTTTCCTAATGCAACAGGCAATTCCATTTCAGATTTTTGAAACTTTTGAGATGCAATCACGGAGTTCATCGAAACGATGGTGGCATTCTTATTTGGGACTTCAATACCAATGGTACCACGTCCTGGGATTGGCGCAATAATACGTATACCCAAAGCAGAAAGCGAAAGCGCGATATCATCTTCTAAGTTTTTAATTTTTGAAATACGAATTCCAGCATCGGGAATGATTTCATAAAGTGTTACTGTTGGACCTACCGTTGCTTTGATGCTACTAATCCCTATTTTGTAATTATTGAGCGTATCGACAATTTTGTTTTTATTGTCTTCCAATTCCTCCTGATCAATAGTTATACCTTCGGTATCGTATTTTTTTAGAAGTTCTAAAGACGGAAAAACAAAATTTGGTAACTCTAGCTTAGGGTCAACTTCACCAAAATCCTCTACCAATTTGGCCGCCAAATTATCGGTTTCAGAAACTTCTTCTTTGGCCACAGTAACTTCCATTTTTACATCAGACTCTTCGGGAGTTTCAAGGGGGGCTTCTTTTTTGGTTATACTCGAATGGTTTTGAATGGTGGGTTCTAAATTTTTTAAAGGTACTTCAAAGGCCGAAGATGTTGATTCTTTTTCGATAGTTTCGTCTTTATCTTCATCAAATGTGTGTTTTACAGCTTCATCAACAGAAGTTGCTTCTGTTTTGGGCTTTTTTTGAATTGAAAAAAGCTTTGCAATTTGCTGTGGTGTAACTTTAAATCGAATAGCGATATAACAAATAAACCCAAATAGCAAGAGTAGGGCAGTCCCAATTTTACCAATATAATCTTGTAAAAATAAATTCAATTGATAGCCAATTGTTCCTCCTAAATTGGGTAGCGATTTAAAGACATATCCAAGAGTAATTGAACACCATATGATAATTATTGCACCCCAAATCCAATGTCGAAATAAACGTTGTTTAGAGGTATTCATAAGAACGCTAACTCCAGAAATAACCAATAGTCCCGAAAATAAAAACGATGCAATACCAAAGCCTTTGTAGACCAACAAATGACTAACCCAAGCCCCAATTTTGCTCAGCCAATTGTTGGTTGGTATGGCTCTGTTTGTAAAACTATTAAGGGTGCTTTGATCGCTATTTCCTGTAAAGAAGTAAGAAAGAATAGAAATAAAAACCAACACACCTATAATCACCAAAAAACTACCAAATACAAGCCGTTGTGGGTTGGTTAGGGTAATTTCTGGAAGGATTGATTTTTTATTTTTTTGGCCCGTTGTTCTGGTCATATGTTTTTTGTGGTTGGAAACAAAAATACAAATTAATAAACTTTATTTGAATAGGGGATAGAAATTTGTTTTAAATAAAAAACCAAAGAGATTTAATTCAATTTTTTGATTTTATTTTCCCACTTATGCCGTAAATACGCCCGAATATTACGTCAAATGGCCGTTTGTTACTGGGTTGACAATACAAAGGGTGGGTTTTTTTATATTAAAGCGTTAGTGTTAATTGTCAATAGACCCCAACACCCGTTTCATAAACGCATTAAGTGCTTCTTTTTCTGGTGTTCCAGATTTAATCATTTTATGCACTTCTAAAGCGCCATACATATTTGAAATCAACTCGCCAATAACATCCAATTCTTCGTCTTTTAAACTTGGAACTTCTGTTAGATTTTCTAAGGTTTCAAGCGTTTCAATGATGTAATCTTCATCATTGTCCTGAATGAATTTATTAAGATGTTTAATGACTGGCAACTTCATCGACTAGTGTTTTTAGAACATCAAATTTATTAGTCTGCACTTGATTTACAAATGCACCACCTTTAAACGTTGCAAAGGTGGGCAAGTTGTCTACTGTGGCCAAACTGCGGCTTTCTGGAAATTTTTCGGCATCGGCCACAACAAAACTGATGTTTGGATATTCTGCCGCCAATTTTTTCATTTTTGGCTTCATAATGCGGCAATTACCACACCAAGTGGCAGAATACTGCACCACCACAGTATCGTTCTCCGATACTACAGTTTTTAGATTATCTTGAGTGAGTTCTTGCATTATTGTATGGTTTTAGTGCGACGATAAATAATCTGCAGTACTTTTTGCGTTAGCTTGCATAGCATCTTTTCCTTCTTCCCAGTTTGCTGGACAAACTTCACCTTTTTCTTGTACGTGTGTGTATGCGTCTACCAATCTTAAGAATTCAGCAACATTACGTCCAAGTGGCATATGATTGATACTTTCGTGTACCACAGTTCCTTCTTCATCTATGATGTAAGTAGCTCTGTAGGTTACATTATCACCATCAACAGTTACAACACCAGTTTCCTCGTTATATTCTTCATTCGTGATGTCTAGAATACCAAGTGTTGAGGATAAGTTTCTATTTGAATCCGCTAAAATTGGATAGGTTACGCCTTCAATTCCTCCGTTGTCTTTTGAGGTGGATAACCAAGCAAAATGCACTTCGGGTGTATCACATGAGGCTCCAATGACGATGCAGTTTCTTTTTTCAAATTCTGCTTTTGCAGCTTCAAAAGCATGGAGTTCTGTTGGACAAACAAAAGTGAAATCTTTTGGATACCAAAACAAAACGACTTTCTTTTTATTATTTACAGCTTCTTCCAAAACATTAACTTTAAATGTGTCGCCCATTTCGTTCATGGCGTCTACAGATAAGTTTGGAAATTTTTTTCCTACGAATGACATAGTTTTAAGTTTTTAAATTAATAATAGATTATTACAAATATAACCCCGATTTGGGTCAATTTTTCAATTACAAAATTATAATTTCTTATTTGACTATAAGTTAAAATTATCTAAATAATTAAATGCTATTTTTAGCCCTTGATTTGTTTTATTTTAATGGAGAGTCCTGCTACAATTAAGGTCATAAAAGGACTAATCCAATTAAAAAATGCATACAAAAAGTAATCTGCAACAGAGACACCCAACACACCACTTTGATAGGCACCACAGGTATTCCAGGGGACAAGAACAGAGGTTACTGTACCGGAATCCTCTAATGTTCGGCTTAAGTTTTCTGGCGCTAGGCCTTTATCTTGATATGCTTTTTTAAACATTTTTCCAGGCACAACAAGTGCTAAATATTGATCCGAAGCTGTTACATTTAATGCTAAACAACTGGCTACTGTACTTGCAAAGAGCCCAAAAGTGGTAGTCGCTAAACTTAGAAGCGCTTTGCTTATTCTTGACAATGCCCCAATGGCATCCATAACACCACCAAATACCATAGCACAAATAATCAGCCAAATTGTACCCAACATTCCGCTCATACCACCAGAAGAAAATAAATCATTAAGCTCTGAACTGGACGTCTCTACAGCAGTATCAACAGTCATGGCTTGCATAACACCTTTGTATGCCGATTTAAAATCAAGTGTTTCTACGCCAGCTATTTGTGTGAGAATATGCGGTTGAGCAATAATTGCTGCAATTGCTGCTAGAAGTGTTCCTAAAAGTAAAGCCACCAGTGGCGGTGTTTTTTTTACGATTAAAGCGATAACTATAAGTGGTACTATAAATAGGAGTGGAGAAATATGGAATGTATTGCTAATGGCCTCGAGTTTATCCGAAATATCAGGTGTGCCTGAAACATCAAGATTAAGACCAATAATCAAAAATAAAATTAAAGTAATAACAAAAGTTGGCACTGTTGTAATGGCCATATATTTGATGTGATCAAATAAATCTCCTCCTGCCATAGCAGGTGCAAGATTTGTGGTGTCGCTAAGTGGCGACATTTTATCTCCAAAATAGGCTCCAGAAAGTACAGCTCCAGCGGTCATTCCCAATGAAATCTCCAGTGTTTCGCCAATACCTATCAGTGCAATACCTACCGTTGCAGAGGTGGTCCAACTGCTTCCTGTTGCTATAGAAATAATGGCACAAATTAGGACACATGCTACAAGAAAAAATGTGGGATTTAAAATTTGTAAGCCATAATAAATCATTGTTGGAATAATGCCACTAACTAACCAGGTACCAGCGAATGCACCAACCATAAGCAATATAAGTAAAGCTCCAGTTGTTGTTTTTAGGTTTTCGGCAACTTCATCAATCATTTGGCGATAGTTAACTTTATTGAAAAACCCTACAACAGCAGCCACAGCAGCTCCTAGTAGTAGAATAAATTGATTACTTCCACTAAGGGCATCATCGCCAAATACAAAAAAGACATTGTAGAAAAGCATCAAAATAAGTGCAATGACAGGGATAAGAGCTTCTCCAATAGAGAGTTCCTTGTTTTCTACAATATGTACGTATTTTGGGTCGGAGGATTGGGTATTTTGTTGTTCCATTAAAGAATAGACTTTTATTGTTATTCTGTAATATTACAATATTTGAAAGTTTTGTGCAACCAGAAAAGAACCTCTAACGAAGTTTTGGATATGAACTTGGATCAGATTCATGAAGAATTCCATAGGCAGCTTCAAAAACATCTTCTTTTGAAGGCTTACTGAAATAATCTCCATCAGAACCATATGCGGGCCTGTGCGCTTTGGCGGTAAGGGTTTCTGGTTTGCTGTCTAAAAATTCATAGGCATTATTTTGCTTCAAAATTTCAGTCAAAATATAGGCGGAAGCTCCACCAGGAACATCTTCATCTACAATAAGCAATCGATTTGTTTTTGCAATACTTTTTGATATGTCATGATTTAAATCAAAAGGAATTAGAGATTGAACGTCAATAACCTCAACATCAATACCTACTTCTTCAAGTTCTCTTGCAGCTACCTCTACAATTCGAAGTGTAGATCCATACGAAACTATAGTAATATCATTACCACTTTTGACACATTCAACTACTCCGATTTTAGTTTTAAAATCACCCAAATTATTTGGTTTTTTTTCTTTTAAACGGTAGCCATTAAGACATTCAATAACAATTGCTGGTTGATCACCTTCAAGCAAGGTATTGTAAAATCCTGCGGCTTTTGTCATATTTCTTGGAACAAGAATATGAATACCTCTAAGTAACCCCAAAAGGCCTCCCATTTGTGAACCAGAGTGCCATATTCCCTCAAGTCGGTGACCTCTAGTTCGAATAATCATTGGAGCTTTTTGCTTGCCAAGAGTTCTGTAATGCAAAGTAGCAAGGTCATCACTTATCGTATGAAGTGTGTATAAAATGTAATCTAAATACTGAATTTCTGCGATGGGGCGAAGTCCTCTCAAGGCCATTCCAATACCTTGCCCAATTATTGTAGCTTCACGAATACCTGCATCGGCCACACGCATTTCACCATATTTTTCTTGAAGTCCTTCAAGTCCTTGATTAACATCACCAATGGCACCTGAATCTTGACCGAAAATTAATGCTTGAGGATATTTTGAAAAAATTTTATCAAAGTTATCACGTAAAATAATACGACCATCTACATATTCTGGTGTAATATCATATGTTGGTTCGATAGACTCAATATTTTGAGGTCTTTTGTCAGATTCACTGTAGAGTAAACTGCTGTATTTTTCTTGAGTGTTTTTGGAATAGTTATTTATCCAAGATACTAATGCGTTTTTCTCAGCAGAATTGTCATTGATAAAGTATTTTAAAATGCTTCTTGAAGTTCCCAAAACATCTTTTCGCATAGGATCTTTTAATGCTTCAAGTTGCGAAATTTCTTTTTCAATAAATACTTTTTGAGGAGATTTTACTGCTGCATTTCGAATCAATTCAATAGCAGTAGATTGTTCAACTTTAATTGGGTTTAAAAAATTATCCCAAGCCTTTTTTCTTCCTTCTTTTACTTTTTCTTTAATTTGTTTTTCAAGCGCAAATAATTCGTCTTCGTTAGCAATATTGTTTGTAACAATCCAATTTTTAAATTTAAGGTTACAATCATTTGAACGTTCCCATTGCAATCGTTTTGGATTTTTATAACGCTCATGCGATCCTGAAGTAGAGTGTCCTTGCGGTTGTGTCAGTTCTTCAACATGAATAAGAACAGGAACATGTTCTTCTCTTGCAATGCGACCAGCTTTTTCGTAGGTGTTGATGAGCTCAACATAATCCCAGCCTTTTACATTTAGAATTTCATAGCCCTTATCGTTGTCGTCCCTTTGAAAACCACTTAGTATCTTTGAAATATTCTCTTTAGTCGTTTGGTGCTTTGCATGAACTGAAATCCCATAGTCATCGTCCCAAACACTTATCACCATTGGAACTTGCAATACGCCTGCAGCATTTATAGTTTCAAAAAACAATCCTTCACTTGTACTGGCATTTCCTATAGTTCCCCAAGCAACTTCTTTTCCATTAGTAGAAAATTTATGAGACTCATCAAACCCCTTAAGATTTTTATATACTTTTGAAGCTTGTGCTAGTCCAAGAAGTCGAGGCATTTGACCGGCAGTAGGGGATATGTCTGAGCTAGAATTTTTTTGTTCAGTTAAATTCTTCCAATTGTAATTATTATCTAAGGAGTGGGTTACAAAATGACCACCCATTTGTCGACCTGCACTCATCGGATCAAAATTGATGTCTGTATGTGCGTACAATCCCGCAAAAAATTGCTCAATAGTAAGTTCAGCAATGGCCATCATAAAAGTTTGATCGCGGTAATAACCAGACCTAAAATCACCGTTTTTAAATGCTTTGGCCCAGGCCAATTGAGGTAATTCTTTTCCACCACCAAATATGCCAAATTTAGCTTTTCCAGTAAGTACTTCTCTGCGCCCCAAAAGACTACATTCACGGCTTGTTATAGCAATCTCATAGTCTTGTAGAACTTCTGATTTAAATTCTTCAAAAGTGATGTTTTCAGCAATCTTACTTCTGGTAGACATTGTTGGTTAAATTTTTTGCAAATATAGAAATTATATGGATAAGAGGCAACCATATTGAGTGTTAAAAAGAAGAGAAAAATGCAATAAAAACGGGGTTAAGTGATAATTTATTGATATATTTTTAATAAAAATTATTATTTTTTAGAATATTAATAATATTTAAAACCATCTTCTAGTAAGAAGCATTGAAAGTTTAGAAATATCTGTAGTAATCACAAAACGAATTTTTTGAGAGTAATTTTCTTGATCAATTTCCCATCCTAGATTTGAATATACTGGAAAATAAATTTCAAAGAAATCTGTAATTAAGTCCAATCTAATACCAGAATCATAAGCAAAAAACGGTTGATTAAATTTATTTTTTATCCATCCAATATCCCCATAAACTTGAATATAACGCCAAAGCGATGCACTCGCGTTTACTGCTGTCATCCATTGATTGGCAAAACCAGGATCTAGTCTAGATTTGAATCCGCCGTCAGCAATTATGAGTTGTTGAGATAAAAATCCTGTGGACTCCGATTGGCCAATGTAATTATATTCAAACAGATAATCTGTGGGGCGATCTAGTGCAAAATCAAAATTTCTTTCATTGCTTGGTAATGAATTGTAAAGAAAAGTTCCAGCAAATAATCTTAAGTTATAATGTCTGTCTCTTGGTGTTCTTTTTCGAATTTCATAGGCCATGTTAAGTTTTCCAAAATCATTAGAAAATTGTAAATCTACTGACCAATTTTTAAATTTATGAATATTGTTGTTGATATCAGAATAACGTACATTAAACACATTATAGGGTGGAATCGTATTTTCATCGGTTATACTTCTCGATTCATCTTTTTGGATGCTAATGTATCGCAATGTTAATTTTTGAAGTGCATTTGAGCGTAAATTGAAAGGTTCTCTAAAATTAAACTGAACATAGGGTTGAATTTTGGTAATAAATGATCCATAATCAAAACTAGACCGGTCAATTGTAATTCCAAGCTTGGTGTTATACAGTCTTCCATCTTCATGAAAAGCATTATAGACCAATTTTCCAAATCCTGTTATGGTTTTGGATTCCATTCCATATACTGGAGCAAAACCATAAAGAAAAGGCCTTGTTAATAATCCTCTGTTGTTAAAATTAAAACCAATTTTTAAACCATCATAAATATTTTGAAATTCTGCAATTGGAATGACATAAATTTGACTTTTTGCAGGATCTTCAACATCGCGTAAAAATCGCAATTGAAATGGCTTATTAAACAAACTTCCTTGGCCTAAATTTTTCCAATTGTTTCTTCGATTAAATTCAGGAGTGAAGTGCTTATAATTTAATGCAAGGTGATCTGCTCCATTATTTGGTATTGAAAACTTTTTTTCTTCTGTAAAGCCTTCAAGCCAATCACTCGAAATTTCATTACCGTCCTTAAATGATGAAATTGTGATTGGATATGCGCCCTTTCTTAAATTTTTGACTGAAAAATATATCGAGTCTTTTTCTTTTTTTGTTGATGTTATTTTATAATCAGCATTGTATGTGTTTGAAACAAAATCATTAAAAAACCAATCAATGTTTTTTTCTGTTTTCTGACTCAAAAAGTCCTTAAAATCACTTGTTGAAGTTCTTTTAAATTTATGAAAATCGACAAACTCTCTAAGCCAATTTAATTCATCTTTTTCATCCAAATAAGATTTCAAATACATTAACCCAACACTTGCTTTGAATTTTGAAGAATGCCGCTGATTAAAATTAATTAAATCTTCTCGCTTTGTGTTCAATGCTTGATCTCTTCCTGTACGCATCATTTGATAATAGGTCAAACGATATTGTTCTGCGTAATTCAATTTCGAAAAATTAAACGCCCGAACTCCCCATGCATTTGCCAATTTTCCTAATAATTTTTGTTCTGGATAATAGGTGTCAATATATCGTATAAGAAGTAGAAGCTCAAAACCACTTTTTAGCCAGTATTCATTCCTTGAATCGAGAATTAATACTTCATTTAAATACTTTTTTATAACATTTTCAGCAATTGAAATTTCATGCTCAAATTCTTTAGAAAAAGGCGATAAGATATCAGGTAAAAAGGCCAATCCGTAAAGTGAATTTTTTTTAAATTCTATATTTGATAAAAGTAATTTTTGTTTTGGATAGAATGTTACGTTTTGATTTAAAAAATCAGTGATTTTTTTGAAATATTCTTTTTGTTTATTCTCAATTATTTTTTTATTAACTATGTCTGTGATTACGGTCAAAGAATCTAGGGCGTATGATTTAAATTCTTTAGTTGTTAAAAACATCTTTGTTTCAATGATATTTTCCCCCTCAAATTGGTAAACTTTTTTGTCATTTTTTTCATTAACATCCACCAGATTTAAAGCAGTGTATACCAAATAATGTTTAGGTAAGGTCATGTGTATTTTGGTATGCATTGGGGGAGAATACAAGTCATCTAAATTTTGATTACTATACAGTTTCCACGATTGACCATCAAAAACAGTAGGAGTCATATACCAGCTTTCAAGAGCGTAATTTCCTTTTTTGTCAACACCATAATTTGTAAAACGATCATTTTGAATTTTAACTCTATAATTCAATTTTAGAGTAATTGAGTCATTCGGTTTTAAAGGTGATTTTAATTTAACCTTTAAAATATCTTCATGAGTTTCTAAATAATGAAATTCTAGTGTTTCATTTTCTGAAGTTGCAATTTCTTTTATTGTTGTAAACCCTCTTTTTTTTGATCTGGCGATATATAGATTTGTATTAAAATCATTTAAAAACTTCTCCGCCAAAGGAGTTGTTGGACTGCTATAACTTGATACCCAATCCGTAAAATAAATTTCGGTCAATGGAGTATCAAAATGATTTTCAAATCTCAGTTTTTGCTGAATTTCAATAGTTTGTGTTTCTGTATTAAGTACCGCATCAACCTCGTTGTGATGTTGACTGTATGCAGCAAAATAACCACTCAAAAGAAAAGCTATGAGCAAAATTTTATAGTACAGTTTTATTGACTTTTTTGAGTTGATAATGATTAAAAATTTGGGCTTAATTGATATTGTTTGTAAAAAGCATCAAGAATATCCGTAACTTCTTTTGGGGTGTCTACTGTGTGGATTAAATCTAAATCTTCAGGACTGATGGTTTTATACTCATCACGAAGCGTTTGTTTTATCCATTCGACCAATCCTTTCCAATAGCTGCTTCCTACAAGAATTATAGGGAATTTTTCAATTTTGTTTGTTTGTATTAAAGTAATAGCTTCAAAAAGTTCATCAAGGGTTCCAAAACCGCCAGGCATCACAACAAATCCTTGAGAATATTTTACAAACATGACTTTTCTCACAAAGAAATAATCAAAATCAAGGCTTTTGTCTGAATCAATATATGGATTATCGTGTTGTTCAAAAGGTAAATCAATATTCAAACCTACAGAAGTTCCACCAGCGCTACTAGCGCCTTTATTTCCTGCTTCCATAATTCCAGGGCCACCACCAGTAATTACACCATAACCAGAATTTACAATGGCTTTGGCAATATCTACAGCGAGCTTATAGTTTTTATCATCCGTTTTTGTTCGTGCCGAACCAAAAATAGATACACAAGGTCCAATTTTGCTCATTTTTTCAAATCCATCAACAAATTCTCCCATGATTTTAAAAATAGCCCATGAGTCGTTTGTTTTTATTTCGTTCCAGCTTTTATGTTGTTGTAATCTCATAATTATTTATTAACTCACTAATGTAATTCTTTTTTTAAATATTTAGCAGTGTGGCTTGTTTTGTTTTTTATGATTTGTTCAGGTGTTCCGTTTGCAATAATAGTACCACCGCCTTTTCCACCTTCCAATCCAACATCAATGATATGGTCTACAACTTTGATAACATCAAGGTTGTGTTCAATAATTAGCACTGTATTTCCTTTGTCTACAAGCTTTTGTAGGACTTCTAGAAGCACACGAATATCTTCAAAATGCAAACCTGTTGTTGGCTCGTCCAAAATATAAATGGTGTTTCCAGTATCTCGTTTACTCAATTCGGAAGCCAGTTTTATGCGCTGTGCTTCACCACCAGAAAGTGTAGTACTTTGTTGACCTAAAGTAATATATCCCAAACCAACATCCTTGATGGTTTTGAGTTTACGATATATTTTTGGAATATTTTCAAAAAAATCTACCCCTTCATTAATGGTCATATTCAATACATCACTAATGGATTTTCCTTTGTAACGAATTTCTAGAGTTTCTCTGTTGAAACGTTTTCCCATGCAAGATTCACAAGACACATATACATCAGGCAAAAAATTCATTTCAATAACTCGCAAACCACCACCTTTGCATGTTTCACATCGGCCTCCAGCAACATTAAAACTAAATCGTCCTGGTTTATATCCACGAATCATGGCTTCAGGTATTTTTGCAAATAATGCTCTAATTTCTCCAAAAACACCTGTATAGGTAGCAGGATTACTTCGTGGTGTTCGTCCTATTGGCGATTGATTGATGTCAATGACTTTATCCAAGTGTTCCAAGCCTTTTATGGATTTGTAGGCCAGGGGCTCTTTTACACCATTAAAATAATGATTATTTAAAATAGGATATAAAGTTTCATTTATCAAGGATGATTTTCCACTTCCAGAAACTCCAGTGATTCCCACCATTTTTCCTAGAGGGATTTTGATGGATACATTTTTTAAATTGTTCCCATTACATCCTTTAAGCTCTAAAAATTTACCATTTCCTTTACGTCGTTTTTTAGGTATTTCAATGACTTTTTCATTGCGTAAATATCGCGCCGTAATAGTATTGGAATTTTGTAAATGTGAAGGAGCACCCTGACTGATAATTTCGCCACCAAATTTTCCAGCTTTTGGTCCAATGTCTATAATATGGTCGGCTTGTTCAATCATATCTTTGTCGTGTTCGACCACTACAACAGAATTGCCCACATCTCGAAGTGCCTTTAATGATTGAATTAATTTTTGATTATCTCGTTGATGCAAACCAATGCTAGGTTCATCTAAAATGTAAAGCACTCCAACGAGTTCCGAGCCAATTTGAGTTGCTAGTCTAATACGTTGTGCTTCACCACCTGAAAGAGATTTTGAACTTCGATTTAGTGCTAAATAATCTAAGCCAACATCCAGTAAAAACTGTAAACGAGTGCTAATTTCTTTTATAATTTCTTGTGCGATTGCTCTTTGTTTTTCAGAGAGGTGCTTTGGTAAGTTTTTAAACCATAGTGCCAACTCATTAATATCCAATGCAGCAAGCTCCGATATGTTTTTATTGTTGATTCTAAAATATAATGCTTCTTTTTTAAGTCGTGATCCAGAGCATTTTGGACACAGAATATTGTCCATATATCCTTTGGCCCAGCGTTTAATTGAATTAGAATCAGTGGTGTGATATTGATGTTCTAAAAAGTTAGCAATACCATCAAAATCAATATTGTATTCTCTAGAAACGCCTAGTGTTTTGCTCTCAACAGTAAATTGATCTTTTCCACCATAAAGAATAACTTCCAAAGCATCTTTTGGGATTTTTTCAATTGGGTCAGAAAGACTAAACTTAAAACGTTGTGCTATGAGTTCAAGTTGTTTAAAAATCCAAGAATTCTTTTGTGGTCCTTGTGGTGCAAGTCCTCCATTTTTTATGGATAGTTTTGGATCTGGAATAATTTTTTGAGTATTTACTTTGTATACGCTTCCAATCCCATTGCAATCTGGGCAAGCCCCTTTTGGAGAATTAAAAGAAAAGTTATTAGGTTCAGGATTAGGATAAGAAATTCCAGATGTTGGACACATCAAATTACCACTGAAATAACGCAATGTTTTTTCATCATGTTCAAATACCATTAGCATTTTATCACCATGGTGCATTGCTGTATTAATACTTCCATCAAGTCGATTTGTGGCCAGTTTTTTTTCATCTACTTTTAAACGATCAATAACAATTTCAATATCGTGTGTTTTATAACGATCGAGTCGCATTCCTGGAGTAATATCTACAATAACACCATCAACTCTAACTTTTACAAAACCTTGCTTGGCAATGTGTTCAAACAAATCTCTGTAATGTCCTTTTCTTGAACGTACTACAGGGGCTAAAATTGAAATTTTTTTACCCATAAAAGATGTTCCAATCAAAATTTTGATTTGGTCATTGCTATAACTTACCATTTTTTTATTGGTATTAAAGCTATAAGCATCTGCTGCACGAGCAAACAGTAATCTTAAAAAATCATAGACTTCTGTGATAGTTCCCACTGTCGATCGTGGCGATTTGCTTGTTGTTTTTTGTTCGATTGCAATAACGGGAGAAAGACCATCTATTTTATCAACATCTGGACGTTCTAAAGACCCCAAAAATTGTCGTGCATAGGCAGAAAAAGTTTCGATATAGCGCCGCTGACCTTCGGCATAAATAGTATCAAAAGCCAATGAGGATTTTCCACTTCCAGAAAGTCCTGTTATCACAACAAGCTGATCTCTTGGGATATTGACATCAATATCTTTTAAATTATGCGCACGTGCTCCTTTTACTTCTATAAACTCTTCAAATGTATGGGTCTTTTGTTTTGCCATTTAGTTATATAAAAAATCAACTTCACCTTTTCCTTCTCTTACTACTACAGCTGGGTCTTGTGTCAAATCTACGACTGTTGAAGCCTTATTTCCTCCAAAACCATTATCAATCACAATATCTGTCAATTTTTGCCATTTTTCAAAGATCAATTCCGGATCTGTAGTGTATTCTATCACATCATCTTCATCACGAATTGAAGTTGAAACGATAGGGTTGCCTAATCGTTTTACAAGTTCCAAAGCAATTGGATGATCTGGCACACGAATTCCAACAGTTTTTCTTTTTTTAAAGGGATGGGGAAGGGCTTTATTACTTGGTAAAATAAAGGTATAGGGCCCTGGAAAATAACGCTTCAGAAGTTTAAATGTTGAAGTACCAAGTTGTGCGGTATAATCACTCAGATGACTTAAATCATGACAGATAAATGAAAATTGCGCTCGTTCCAATTTGACTCCCTTTATTCGAGAAATGCGTTCCATAGCTTTGATGTTTTTAACATCACAACCAAGAGCATATACAGTATCAGTTGGATAAATCACCAATCCGCCTTGTTTTAGGACATTAACAACTTTATCCAATGTTCTTGGATGTGGATTTTCCGAATATAACTTTAAAAACTCTGCCATGTTGTTATGAGATAATTTCGAGTTTTGCAAAACGTAAAAGTAATTTTTTTACTCCTGAAGAAAACTTAATTTCTGCTTTTAAATCGGCGCCTTTGCCTTCTACATTAATTACTTCTCCAGTTCCAAATCGTTGATGATTTACAACATTACCCACTGTTAATTTACTATCAAATAAATTTGTGTTACTATTTGTATTGGTAATCTTTTTTAAATTTTTAGGGGCTACTCTTGGTGGTTGTTGAATTGGTTTTTTCTTTGGCTTTGGTTTAGAAAAAGAAGGTTTTTTGTAGCGTATTTGTGATTGTTCGACATCGCCAAATATGTCCGCGCTAAGCATTGGGTTAAAGCGTCGATCTTCTTTTGGTGTTGTAATTTCAAGATATTGTTCATCAATTTCTTCGATAAATCGACTGGGTTCTGCATCAATAAGTTTACCCCATCGGTAGCGCGATAGTGCATAAGTAAGATAAACTTGCTTTTCGGCACGTGTAACAGCTACATAAAATAAACGACGTTCTTCTTCCAATTCGCTTCTTGTGTTCATGCTCATTGCACTTGGGAATAAATCTTCCTCTAAACCAACAATATACACATATGGAAATTCCAAACCTTTAGCTAAATGAATCGTCATTAAAGCTACTTTATCATCATCTCCACTTTGTTCGTTGTCCAAGTCAGTCGCTAATGCCACATCTTCTAAAAATTCTGCCAATGCTCCCGTTGAATCAGCTAATTCTCGTTGACCTTCAACAAAATCTTTGATACCATTCAACAATTCTTCAATATTTTCCATTCGGGTGATACCCTCTGGAGTTCCATCTTTTTTTAATTCTTTGATTAAACCACTTACACGACATACATGCTCTGCAAGTTCAAATGCATTTGCAGTTTGATTCATGACCTGAAAACTTTCAATCATCGTGCAAAAATTTGAAAGTTTTGTTTTGATCCCTGCGTTTAAGTTAATTTGGTTGGTTTGTATTTGCTTTAGAATATCAAATATTGAAGTGTTTTCGGAATTTGCAGCCACAATAAGGCGCTCTATAGTGGTTTGGCCAATACCTCGAGCAGGAAAATTAATGACACGTTTCAGTGCTTCTTCATCAGCAGGGTTGATGATAAGTCGCAAATAGGCCAAGACATCTTTAATCTCTTTACGTTGATAAAACGAAAGTCCACCATATATCCTATAAGGAATGCCCCGTTTTCTTAGCGCATCTTCTATAGCTCTCGACTGTGCATTTGTTCTGTAAAGCACCGCAAAATCGGCATCTTTTGCCTGATTATTCATCTTGTTTTCAAAAATAGAACTCGCTACATAACGCCCTTCGTCACCATCTGTTAGAGATCGATTGACAACGATTTTTTGACCCACTCCATTGGCGGTCCAAACGACTTTATCCAATTTTGTTTGATTCTTGTCAATAATAGAATTTGCTGCATTGACAATGTTTTTTGTTGAGCGGTAATTTTGTTCTAATCTGTAGAGCTTAACATCGTCATAATCTTTTTGAAAATTTAAAATATTATTGATGTTTGCCCCACGAAATGCATAAATACTTTGCGCATCATCGCCTACCACACAAATATTTTGAAAGCGGTCTGAGAGTGCACGCACAATAAGATATTGTGAGTGATTTGTATCTTGATACTCATCTACTAATATATATCTAAAACGGTCTTGGTATTTGGCTAATACTTCTGGAAACCTTGTGAGTAATTCATTGGTTTTCAATAATAAATCATCAAAATCCATAGCACCAGCCTTAAAGCATCTATCGACATATTCTTTGTAGATAGCGCCCATTTGAGGGCGTTTTGCCATGGTGTCAGCTTCAATAAGTTCTGGGTTTTGAAAATAGGCACGAACAGTAATTAGACTATTTTTGTACGATGATATTCGTGAATAAATTTGCTTGTATTTGTATACATCTTTATCCAAATTCATTTCTTTTATTATAGAAGAAATCAGACGTTGAGAGTCTTGTGTGTCGTAAATTGTAAAGTTAGAGGGATAGCCCAATTTTTCTGCTTCAAAGCGTAAAATCTTAGCAAAAACAGAGTGAAATGTGCCCATCCACAAATTTTTAGCTTCGCTATCGCCAACAATTGAGGCAATTCTCGATTTCATTTCTCGAGCGGCTTTATTGGTAAATGTGAGTGCTAAAATATTAAACGGATCAATTCCCTTGCTCATCAAATAGGCGATACGAAACGTCAAAACTCTTGTTTTGCCAGATCCAGCACCAGCAATGACAATCATTGGTCCTTCCATCTGTAAAGTTGGTGCAAGTTGAGCCTCGTTGAGTTGTTCTAGATAGGTTTTCAAGCTTAAAAAATTAGAATTGTGAAATTAAGTAATGTAATCCTTTTTTGATACGAGTTTAACGAATAATTATAAACAATTGTTCGCGGATTAGATTTGAATTTTAGCTCCATTTTTTTCTGTAACATCAATTTCATAAAGTTTAAACTGAAATTATTAAATTAGTGCTCATTAAAATGAATTAAAATGGGTGAAGAATTTTTGGGATTATTAGTCTACTGTATACCTGCATTAGTGACTGGTGCCATTGCATTTTTGTTTTTTAAAGAGCATACTGCAAATGAAAACAATAGACGAAATTTTTTGTTGCATCAAATGCATAAAAAGGAAAGTTTTCCAGTTCGTCTTCAAGCTTTTGAGCGTTTGACTTTGTTTTTGGGACGCATTAGTGCGCAGCAGTTGATGCGTAGAGTTGCACCAATTGCGCCACAACCTGAGGCTTACAAGGATTTATTAATCCAAACTATAGAACAAGAATATGAGCATAATTTATCGCAACAAATTTATGTTTCAGAAACCTGTTGGCGAATGCTTACAACGGCCAAAAACAGTAGCATTCAAAGGATTCAAAATTTTGAAGTCACTGAATCAATTAAAACGGCCCAAGATATGAGAGCTCCATTGTTTGAAACCCTTTCACAAGCAAAAGTTTCACCTGAAATGGCGTTGGTATTTCTAAAAGAAGAAGTTGGACTTTTGTTAAAATAAATTTAATGCCACAGGATGTTTTACAAACACCAATAGACTACCTCAAAGGGGTAGGGCCAAACAGAGCATCTTTGTTGCGTTCGGAGTTGGGAATTCATACCTATCAAGATCTTGTTCATTTATTTCCAAACCGATATATAGATCGCACACAGTTTTATAAAATCAATACACTGGAGCGCAACAATGCTGAAGTACAAATTATTGGTCAAATTACTGACATTAAAGAAGTAGGACAGAAGCGAGGTAAGCGTCTTGTAGCTACGTTTAGAGATGAAACAGGCAAAATGGAGTTGGTGTGGTTTCGAGGTCAAAAGTGGATTCGAGAGCGTTTAAAATTACATACAGATTATGTGATTTTTGGAAAAACAAATCTATTCAATGGTGTTTTTAATATGCCTCATCCTGATATGGAACTCAAAACAGATTTTGATAAAAGTTTAAGTTCTGCCATTCAACCCATTTATCCTTCAACAGAAAAATTATCAAACAGGGGCATCTCCAACAGAGCCTTGTGTAAACTTATGGAACATTTATTTTTACAAATGGGAAATACATTTACCGAATCTCTTTCAAATGAAATAATTGAGCAACAAGCATTAATATCAAAGAAAGATGCTTTGCTTAATATTCATTTTCCAAAGAATCAAAATTTATTAGCCCGTGCACAGTTTCGATTGAAATTTGAAGAATTATTTTACATACAGTTGCAATTGGTGTATAAGAACCTAATCCATAAATCAAAAATAAAAGGTTTTCCTTTTGAAACTGTTGGTACTTTTTTTAATGAATTTTACAACCACCACTTACCATTTGATTTAACTGTAGCACAAAAGCGAGTTATAAAAGAAATTCGTGTCGATATGGGCAGCAATGCACAGATGAATCGCTTGCTTCAGGGTGATGTTGGCTCTGGAAAGACTATTGTTGCATTTCTTTCAATGTTGATTGCAATTGATAATGATTTTCAAGCCACATTAATGGCACCAACTGAAATTTTAGCAACACAGCATTATAATGGATTAAAACCCATGTGCGACGCTCTAGGTATTAAAATTTCGTTGCTTACAGGGTCGTCTAAAACCGCATTGCGAAAAGAAATTCATGCCAGTTTAGAGGATGGTAGCTTGCATATTTTGATAGGTACTCATGCCATATTAGAAGATAAAGTTCAATTCAAAAACTTAGGATTGGCCATTATTGATGAGCAACATCGATTTGGGGTCGCGCAGCGTAGCAAATTATGGCACAAAAACAGCTCTCCACCACATGTGCTCGTGATGACCGCAACTCCAATTCCAAGAACACTTGCCATGTCTGTTTATGGCGATTTGGATATTTCGGTAATCGATGAATTACCGCCAGGACGAAAACCCATCAAAACGGTACATCGTTTTGACAGTAACCGCTTAAAAGTATTTGGGTTTATTAGAGATGAAATAAAAAAAGGGCGGCAGATTTATATTGTTTACCCGCTTATTAATGAAAGTCAAAAATTAGATTTTAAGGATTTAATGGACGGTTATGAAAGCATTGCTCGTGAGTTTCCTTTGCCTGACTATCAAATTTCGATTGTTCATGGTCAAATGAAACCCGCAGATAAGGATTTTGAAATGCAACGTTTTCTGAAAGGCGAAACTCAAATTATGGTAGCTACAACCGTTATAGAAGTAGGCGTAAATGTTCCAAATGCTTCTGTAATGATTATTGAAAGTGCCGAGCGTTTTGGGTTGTCTCAATTGCATCAATTACGAGGACGAGTTGGGAGAGGAGCAGATCAAAGTTATTGTATTTTAATGACAAGCCACAAACTTGGAAATGATAGCAAAACCCGAATGGAAACGATGGTACGCTCTTCTGATGGTTTTGAAATTGCTGAAGTAGATTTAAAACTTAGAGGACCTGGAGATATCATGGGAACACAACAAAGTGGAGTTTTGCGTTTAAAAATTGCTAATGTTATTCAAGATAAAGAGATATTATCTCTTGCTCGAAGTTGGGCCAAAAATATACTTAAAGAAGATCCAAAACTCAACTTACCCAAGCATTTACCCATAAATATGACTTATGTCCAAATGGGGAAGTACAAAAACATTTGGAATTATATCAGTTAATGTTGATTTAGAAAAGTAGCACTCATCTGTTTTAAATCTTTAAACACAATTTTAAAATCAGCTTCAAATTCTGTATAGTACTGTTGGAGCTCAATAGTTGCTTTATCCATTCCAGAACGCCCATTGGTGCGTCTATTCATCCCTGATAAGACACTCGATATTCCCTTTGTAGAGGCATAGCTCAACAACCAATTTCCTCTGGTCATATAGGGCAAAATGTATTGTGCTTTTTCAGGCATTATTTGGATGTTTTTATTTAAAATGGAATAACATTCTTGAGCATAGTTAGCCAATGAAATTGAGGAATAATTAGACCAATTTTTAGCCAAAAAATGATCAAAAAAAATATCAACAATCACTCCAGAATAATGACCGTAATTTTTATGCAATCGTTTTGTGCTTGTTCTAAAATTGGGGTGTGCATCGGTGTGGGTATCAATTTGGCGATGTAATACTACCCCACGTTGAATTTCAGTTGGGTAGTTTTTATATTTTGAACCTTTTACACTATCAGCGATAAAATTACCGATCAAAATGTCTTCATTTTTTCCAGAAAGATAGAGATGTGCAAGGTAGTTCATGGGGTCAAAATTATGAATACTATTTTATAAAACTAGAATTGAAATCCTATATTTGTAAAAACTTTTTAAAATGACTTTAATCAAATCAATTTCTGGAATTCGTGGTAC
>ERZ1048068.53-NODE-53-length-110760-cov-32.422537_pt1 | contig 110760 bp, 100 predicted proteins | sample MGYA00383098_ERZ1048068 | MGnify/ENA primary metagenome ERZ1048068 (study PRJEB29581, sample SAMEA5548368) | metagenome | biome: marine; feature: coastal; material: water | depth 1 m | study: Short-term variability in the microbial, nano- and picoplankton...
GTACCACGAGCCTTCGGGCAAGTGGATAATGTCCCTAATCAGACTTCCAAGAAAAACCTCTAAGCTTCAGATTATTGCTACCCGTACCGCAAACCGACACAGGTAGTCGAGAAGAGAATTCTAAGGTGCTCGAGTGATTCATGGTTAAGGAACTAGGCAAAATCGCCCTGTAACTTCGGGAGAAAGGGCGCCCCGCTCCGGCGGGGCCGCAGTGAAAAGATCCAAGCGACTGTTTATCAAAAACACATGGCTTTGCTAAATCGAAAGATGATGTATAAGGCCTGACACCTGCCCGGTGCTGGAAGGTTAAAAGGAGAAGTTATCTTCGGAGAAGCATTGAATTGAAGCCCCAGTAAACGGCGGCCGTAACTATAACGGTCCTAAGGTAGCGAAATTCCTTGTCGGGTAAGTTCCGACCTGCACGAATGGTGTAACGATTTGGATACTGTCTCAACCATGAGCTCGGTGAAATTGTAATCCCGGTGAAGATGCCGGGTACCCGCAACGGGACGAAAAGACCCCGTGAACCTTTACTATAGCTTAACATTGATATTGGGTAATTTATGTGTAGGATAGGTGGGAGACTACGAAGCGGTGTCGCTAGGCATTGTGGAGTCGTCCTTGAAATACCACCCTTAAATTGCTTGATATCTAATCCGCCCTAGGCGGAGACAATGTTTGGTGGGTAGTTTGACTGGGGTGGTCGCCTCCTAAAGAGTAACGGAGGCTTCTAAAGGTGCCCTCAGCACGCTTGGTAACCGTGCGCAGAGTGCAATGGCACAAGGGCGCTTGACTGTGAGACTGACAAGTCGAGCAGGTACGAAAGTAGAGCATAGTGATCCGGTGGTTCCGTATGGAAGGGCCATCGCTCAAAGGATAAAAGGTACTCCGGGGATAACAGGCTGATCTCCCCCAAGAGCTCACATCGACGGGGGGGTTTGGCACCTCGATGTCGGCTCGTCACATCCTGGGGCTGGAGAAGGTCCCAAGGGTTGGGCTGTTCGCCCATTAAAGTGGCACGCGAGCTGGGTTCAGAACGTCGTGAGACAGTTCGGTCTCTATCTGTTGTGGGCGTTGGAAATTTGAGAGGATCTGACTCTAGTACGAGAGGACCGGGTTGGACGAACCTCTGGTGTATCTGTTGTCGCGCCAGCGGCACTGCAGAGTAGCTACGTTCGGAAGGGATAAGCGCTGAAAGCATCTAAGCGCGAAGCCTACCTCAAGATGAAATTTCCTTTAAGGGTCGTTATAGACGATGACGTTGATAGGTTGTAAGTGTAAAGGCAGTAATGTCAAAGCTGAGCAATACTAATTACCCGTAAGTTTTCTACTAATGTTGAAACTCCTACACTTTATAGTGTATTTTCTTTCTTTTTGATGTCATAATAATATTTTGGCTAATGCCAATAATGATTTATGGTGATTATTGCGTTGAGGTTCACCTCTTCCCTTTCCGAACAGAGAAGTTAAGCTCAACAGCGCAGATGGTACTGGGTAACCGGGAGAGTATGTCATCGCCATTTTTTTTAAACCCTGTAGTTTTATTAATACAGGGTTTTTTTGTGTCCTAATATTTATATTAATAGACTTTATTCTTTCATAGATAATTTTCCTTTTTTTTAACTGTAATATTTATGAGATAAACTATAATATTATTGCTCTTTATGTTCTTTCTTGCTATTTCATAAGTTTATATTTGTCTCGTGAAATTTATATTGAATCTAATTCTTATTGTTTCTTGCTTAATTGGCTTTGCTCAGCAAGAAGAAGTAGACACCACAAAAGTTTTGTATAGGAGTTTAACTGATTTTGAAAGTTGGCAAAATTTGAATTTTGAGAAAGTTGATCTGTTTCAAAACTATAGGATTTACAATATAAACTCACCACTTGCTAGGCTCGGTAATTTAGGTTTAGCTATTCATTATCTTGACTCTATGCCTATAGAAACCAATATTGCTTCTATTGCAGGGGCATATTCTCCTTTTTTGAAAACAAAGGAAAGCCTTCGATTTTATAACACTAAAACTCCATTTACTTCGCTTAACTATGTTACTGGTGCTGAACAGGAACAACAGTTTACTGTTTTACACACTCAAAATTTTGGAGAAAGATTGAATATCTCTTTTGAGTATCAAAGAATAACCTCTGAGGGGTTTTATTCCCGGCAACTTACGAATCATACAATGTTTAATGGGAATTATACTTATTCCTCGTTCAATAAAAGATTTAGTTCATATGGCTATTATAGTGTAGCCTCATTGGAAGCTTTGGAAAACGGAGGTATAATTATTGGAGAATCTGAGAATCCTGATGACAATACAGTTTTATTAGATATTAACTTAACAAATGCTCAGAATCAAATTAGAAATCGATTATTTGGTTTTATAAATGAATACAAAATCTTTAATCCCACAGATTCAACTGATAACATTTCCATTGGTCATGAATTAGAGATCAATCGAATTAGTAGGAATTATGACGACTTAATTGCTACCAATGGAGATTTTTATTTTAATAACTACATTGATAATGAAAAGACTTTGGATACCAGTTTTGCTCAAGTAATAAGTAACGAAGCATTTATAGGTTTTGAATCTCTTTCCTTACAACTTGGTTTCAAAAATTCGCAGTTTAATTATTTTCAGAATTATTTAATTGATGATGCTTTAAATAGCAATTTTTTTAATGCTTCTATTGATAGAGAGTTTTCTAAATTAGATTTAAGGTTAAATGTTTCAAAAGGAATTTCAGGATATCATAAGGAAGAATTTGATTTGGTTATTGACGGTAAGTATCAACTAAATTCAAGGTTTAGTCTAAATGGAATGTTAATGTCTCAAGTTAAAAGACCTAACCCGCTCATGAATATGATGCGCTTGAATCATTTCTTTATTGAAAACGACTTAGAAAATATAGAATTGAACCAACTAGCAATTGGTGTTTCTGATACCATTAGTAGGACCAGTTTACAAATTCAATACAGTACTTATCAAAACTTCGTTTATTATAATCAAGTGTCTATTATTAGGAACTATTCTAACTCAGTTAATGTTTTGAAAGTCAATCTAAAGAAGTTGACTAAGATTAATCGCTTATTCAATTTATATACTAATATAAGTATACAATCTGCAAATGTGAATAGCATAATACCTATACCTACAATAGTTTCCTATAACTCTTTCTTCTTCTCTAATAGTTATTTTGAAAATAGTTTAAATCTTCAATTAGGAGCTGATTTCTATTTTGTTAGTGATTATTTGAGATCTTCTTATAACCCTGCCTTAGTTCAATTTTATAGAGATAATAACGAAGATTTTGAAGGTTCAGTAATGCAGCTTGATTTATTCCTTAATCTGGCAATTAATAAAGGAGCAAAGGTGTTTTTTAAATTCGAAAATTTACTTGAGGAGCCCTTTTCAGAAGATAGTTACCGTGTTCAGGGTTATGCCATACCTGGAAGAGCCATGAAGATTGGAATTTCTTGGCGGATGTTGAACTAGGTCTTTTGCTTCTTCTTTTTAGCTGCTGGAAATAATACGTTATTAAGAATCAATCTATATCCCGGACTGTTCGGGTGCAGATTTAAATCCGTTGGAGGATCACCAACATAATGTTGGTAATCTTCAGGATCGTGGCCTCCATAAAATGTCCAAGTTCCTTTCCCAAATTCACCATGGATATATCTGGCAGAATTAAGAGATTTGTTTTCACCCATAATCAAGACATCAGACTTTATATACTTTTTATCATAGGCCGTGGTTTGGCCCATAAAACCTTTTATGATTGTAGAATGGTTTTGACAAAGCATTGTTGGAACTGGATCCCATTTGGCAGAGAATTCAAATAAAGTGAATAAATCTCTTTCTTGAGGCGTTCTTACGTGAATAGGTGTTGCATCAATATTTGAGAATTCATAAATCATTGGGTTAGTAATTAGGCTATAATCTTTAAAGGCAAAACCATTACTAAAGTTTAGTTTATTATTGTAGTCACTAGTAGTTCCGTCTCCATCAAACATTTCTTCGCAAATATCTATCTCCACAGCAGCCAAAGAAATATCGTATGAATCAGTTCCAGAGCACATGGAAAATAAGAAGCCACCGCCTGATGTAAACTCTTTAATGGTTTGAGATACTTTTAACTTGAGTTCAGATACTTTTGAAAAGCCTAAACTTGCTGCCAATTCTTCGCTATCCTTTACTTGGGTTCTATACCACGAATGGTTTCTATAATTACCATAAAACCTACCGTACTGTCCTGTAAAGTCTTCGTGGTGTAGGTGTAACCAATCGTAAAGCGGTAATTTTCCTTCTACAATTTCTCGGTCATATATTACTTCATATGGAATTTCTGCATAAGTTAAGACCAAAGTAACAGCATCATCCCAAGGCTGTTTTCCTTCAGGAGAATACACCGCCATCTTAGGAGGCTTTTGAAGCTTAACTACATCCATGTTTTTCTCCGGATTGGCAATCTCTGCTATTATTGCAGTTGACTTTGCATCGGGAATGATTTCGTAAGAAACCCCACGAATTAATAATTCATCTTCAAGTGGCTTTAAATATTTTAGCATAAAGCTTCCTCCTCTATAATTTAACAACCAATCTACTTCAATATCCTGCGAGAGACTATAGTAGGCAATACCATATGCCTTTAGGTGATTCTTTTGAGAATCATCCATAGGAATTAGTAAATAAGAGGCATTTACCGATACAATAGAAATTAAAAGAAATAGACTAAAGAGAAGTTTCTTCATTGTGCTTTTTAGCTTAGTTAATAGTTTAAAAAGGAACATGATCATCGCCACCTGAACTGAAGTCATCATCCATTCTAGAACTTCTAGTAATGGTATTACCTTGATCAAATTCATCTGAAACTGGCAGGGAGTTAAAACCATTATCTTTTCCACCTTCTGAGAACTCATAACTTTCTAGGTCTCCAAATTTCGCAAGTTCTTTAGTAAACTTAAGACCTACGTCACCAACAGCTCCATTTCTATGTTTTGCAATAATAATATTTGCTAATCCGAGTGTAGAATTTCCTTCTTCATCCTCCGTTAGACCGTAATATTCTGGTCTGTTTATAAACATTACCATATCAGCATCTTGCTCAATAGAGCCTGATTCCCTTAAATCAGAAAGTTGAGGCCTTCTATCACCTCCTCTAGATTCAACCGCTCTACTCAACTGAGAAAGAGCAATTACAGGAATATTAAGTTCTTTCGCTATACTCTTTAAAGATCTAGAAATAGTAGAAATTTCTTGCTCTCTATTTCCTCCTTTACTGCCATCACCACCTGCAGTCATTAACTGAAGATAGTCGACTACTAGTAATTGAATATCGTGTTGGGATTTTAGTCTTCTTGCTTTTGCTCTTAATTCAAATACGGAAATACCTGGAGTATCATCAATAAAAATGGGAGCTTCTGCCAAGTCGCCTATCTTAGCGTGGATTTGTTCAATCTCATCATTTCGAAGGTTACCGCTTCTAAGTTTACCGGATGATAATTCAGATTCTGCAGAAATCAAACGAGTAACTAATTGAATGGATGACATCTCTAAAGAAAATACAGCAACACCTTTTCCAAATTCTACAGCCGCGTTTCTTGCGAGGGTAAGTGCAAATGCTGTTTTTCCCATTGCAGGTCTAGCTGCTAATATTATCAGGTCAGAGGGTTGCCAACCACTTGTCATTCGATCTAAATCGGTGAATCCTGCAGGAACTCCAATGACATTTCCTTCATGTCCTTTTGCTTGCTCAATTTGTTTAATTGCATCTCTAATAAGAGTAGACATAGAATCATAACTCTTTCTAATATTACCTTCAGTAACGCCAAATAAACCGCTTTCAGCTTTATCTAATAATGAAAATACATCGGTAGTTTCATCATATGCATCTGTTATTATTTCAGTTGAGATTCTAATTAATTCTCTTTGAATATATTTTTGGGCAATAATTCTTGCATGAAATTCAACATTGGCAGCCGATGCAACTCTATTTGTTAATTGCGTGATATAATAAGGTCCTCCAACTGTTTCTAATTCACCATTTTGCTTTAAGGTATTCGTAATTGTTAATAAGTCAATAGGTTCTGACTTTTGAAACAAATCTTGAATTACAGCAAATATTTTTTGATGAGCATCTTTGTAAAAACTTTTCGGCTGTAGGATATCAATTGCAGTATTAACTGCTTCTTTTTCAAGCATCATTGCACCTAAAACAGCTTCTTCTAAATCTAGCGCTTGAGGTTGTAATTTACCATGTTCTAAACTTGCCATTTGCATGGTGTTATTAGAAGGTCGGGTTCTTTTTCTATTTGTTTTCTCTGGTAAATTATTCATAGTACAAAGTAACTAAAAGGTGCTTGCTTTTAGTGTTCATAAGAACTATGAATTTGATTTTTTTTAATTCTTCTATTTAAGTCAATGGATTAAGTAAAGGTTTTTTAAAATGTATACTTCTAAACAATTCACCAACTGTTAATTCACATGATTTCAACAAGTAATAAACACTTTATTAAGTATTAGCTAATGAGAATAGTTTTATCAATGCTTAAAAGTTTAATTTTATAGTGTGAGGTTATTAACTTTAATTATTGCATCTATTATTTTCTTTTGTTCTTGTCAAAAAGACCGTGATTCGGTTGCACCAATAATAACTATTTTAACTCCAACTGATTTATCAACTTTCCGAGTTCTTGACCAAGTGCCTATTAAAGCTAGAATTGAAGACAATGAAAATATTAAGTCAATAACTGTTTCGCTTTTTAATCAATCTACAAGAACTCAGGCAAGTGGCGCAGTTGTTGTTCAGCCAAATCAGTCAGTCTATATTCTTGATTTGTCTTATACTATTTCAGATTCATTACTTAGCACAGGTGATTATTATTTTAAGATAACAGCGAACGATGGTGAAAATGAAATCAGTGCATTTAAAACAATTCGAGTAACAGGAATTCCTAGGAGACGACTTGGAGTATTAGCTTCAGTTGATCAGAGTGGAACTGCAGTTTTTAAATACATCACTGATGCAGGAAGTGTTGAAAATTTGAGCCTTTCATCATCACCCGTCTACTCAATAGCGATTGATAGCTATTTTCAAAATTTATGGGTTGTATCGAATGGAAGTGCTGATTTAAAACGTTTTGAATTAAATGAGGATAGGGCTGATAACATTTCTGTAGGAAACCCAAATCAAATTTCAGAATTATTTACATTTCTAAGAATCGCATTCCAAACTTGTTATGTATCCTTAAAAGATGGCAGACTGATAGGCTACAATAGAAATGGAGGGCGATCATTTAGTTATAACTCCAACTTAAATGAATATGTAAATAACTTTTCTATTAGTGATAATGTTATTTTAATAGGGGAGGTTATTGCTGCGAGTTCTAATTACAGAGTAAGAGGAGTTAGTAGAGTGGCAGCAGCTGAGTATTTTAGCTTTAGCACAAATAAAGAACCCGTAGGTTTTGGTTTTAAAGATGATAATGAGTCTTATTTGTTTTTTAATGAAGGTAATTCATTTAAGGTTAGTCAACTTAACCCTAAAACTGGGTTTAACTCAGAGGTCTATCAACGTTCAAATATTAATTTACAAGAGGTTATTCAAATGGATACTGAAAACTTTATTTTAATAGCTGATGATCAGTTATTGCAGTTTAATTACAGGACGAATTTCTTAGATGTAATAAAATTTAGCTCAGATCCAATCTTTGCCAACTACGATGATTTGAATAATCAAATCATAATTGGAACAGGGAATGAGTTGTCTTATTTTGACATTAATTCAAGAGGTTTTATTCGAACCGAAATTCTACCTGGTCAAATTTCAGGCCTTGCTATAAGGTTTAATAAGTAGCTTTATTTTCCACCCTCTTCAACAACTCCCATATTAGAGAATTTTCTAATTCTAGAAGCAATTCTTTTCTCAGGTTCTACATCTTTTAAATTATCAAGATGTTTTAAAATTTCTTTTTTTACAAGTTTCGCAGCTTCCTTGTGATTGGTGTGAGCGCCACCAAGCGGTTCTTTAATTATGCCATCAATAAGTTTGTTTTCTAGCATTTGTGGTGCAGTAAGTTTCAATGCATCAGCAGCTTGTTCCTTAAAGTCCCAACTTCTCCAGAGAATTGAAGAACAACTTTCAGGTGAAATAACAGAGTACCATGTATTTTCCATCATTAATACCTTGTCTCCAATTCCAATTCCCAAAGCTCCGCCTGAGGCTCCTTCTCCAATAATTACACAAATCATTGGAACTTTAAGGGTAAACATTTCCATTAGGTTTTTTGCAATTGCTTCACCTTGGCCTCGTTCTTCGGCTTCTAAACCAGGAAAAGCTCCCGGTGTGTCAATAAAGGAAACGATAGGAACATTAAACTTCTCTGCTAACTTCATTAAGCGTAAAGCTTTTCTGTACCCTTCAGGATTTGCCATACCGAAGTTTCGGTATTGCCTCATTTTGGTATTAATACCTTTCTGTTGACCTATGAACATAACAGGCTGACCGTCAATTGAACCAAGACCGCCAACCATAGCTTTGTCATCTTTTACATTTCTATCTCCATGTAATTCAATAAAGTCTTCTCCCGAGATTTCTTCAATGTATCCAAGTGTGTATGGACGCTCTGGATGTCTACTAACTTGAACTTTTTGCCATGGAGTTAGATCGCTATAAATTTGTTTAGTAAGGTCTTTCAACTTTTTTTCAAGAGCTTTAGTAGTTTTTGAAACATCTACCTGACTCTTTTCTTCAAGCTCTTTGGCTTGTTCTAGTTGATCAACAATTTCTTTTATCGGTTCTTCGAAGTCTAAATAAATAGCCATATAAAAATCTTTTGTAGAATCAAAAGTACAAAAATCAGTAAGAGCAACTAGCTATTTTTACATAAAGAAACCGATATATTTGCTTCATGGTTGAACTGTCGAATGCTAAGGTAAATATTGGATTGAATGTTACTTCAAGCAGGACCGATGGTTTTCATGAGTTGGAGAGTATATTTATTCCCATTCCTATTTACGACGAAATTGAAATTAAAGAGTCTTTAGAATTAACTTTTACTTCTGAAGGAATTGAAATTCCTGGTTCAAGAAAGTCTAATCTTTGCTTAAAAGCCTTCGATCTTATTCGAAGTAAAAGAAATATTCCTAACGTTCATATTCATTTGAAAAAGAAGATACCAATTGGAGCAGGATTAGGCGGTGGTTCTTCAAATGGTGCTTTTGTTTTAAAAATGTTAAACGAGATATTCTCACTCCATTTTACAATAGATGAGCTCGAAGAAATGGCATTAATGCTTGGAAGTGACTGTGCATTTTTTATTCAAAATAAACCTTGTTATGTTACTGGAAGAGGTGAAAAATTAGATTTTAGTTTAGATTTTTCTTTTGAAGGATATATGTATTTGATAAATCCAGGGATTCACATTGGGACTAAAGAAGCATATTCTTCAATAACTCCTATGGCATCAATATTTGACTTAAAAAAGATAAGCCTACTTGATATAAATGAATGGACCGGAAACATAATAAATGATTTCGAAAAACCGATTGTAGCTAAACACGATGAACTTCTTTTGTTAAAGAATAAACTAGAAGCGAGTAATGCAGCTTATGTTTCTATGTCTGGGAGTGGGTCTAGTTTTTTTGCACTATATATTTGTGAACCTCCAAAATTAGATTTACCTCCCAATTATTATTCTAAGGTGTTTAAGCTCGCTATTTAGGCGCCTTTTTAAGAAGGTATATAGCAAGCACACCGTAAATCATATTCGGTATCCACATTGCCAACATAGGGTGTAAACCTCCATTAGTTGCAAAGGTTTGTGTTATTTTCATAAATAATATAAAACTAAAGCTGATCAGGAGCCCTAACCCTAAATGCATTCCGATACCACCTCGAACTTTCCTACTAGCAATGGCAACTCCTATAAAGGTTAAAATAAGCGCGGCAAAGGGAAATGCAAAACGTTTATATTTCTCAATCTCATAAAAGACAACCATTTTGGTCCCTTTAAACTTTTCTGCTTCTATCTCTCTATTTAGCTCATAGTAATTGAGCATTTCAACATCAGTTTCTCGCCTGCTAAACTCCTCAGGCTTCATATTTAAAACGGTATCCTTTTTTAAACCTTTCCTTATTATTTCTCTATTTGCTAAAATTTCTCTTTCGTAGTAATTCTGAATAGACCATAAGTTTTGCGTTGTATCCCATTTTACATAATCAGCAATTAGTTTGTAATTTAATTTACCTTTAGTGTCAAATTGCTCTAATGAGAATTTAATTCCAACATCTGTTGATGCAGAATAACTTTCAAAATAGGCGTAACTATTAGTATCTAATTGCATATGAATGTTCTTATCAGTATTTCGATATGCATTCTTAATATACTTGTACCTAAAATTTAATCGTTTTTTATTTGACTCGGGGATCAAAAAGTTATTTAAATAAAAAGAAAGGCATGACAAGATTAAGGCGGATATAAAGAAAGGTCTTAGGAATCTGCTAAAGTTTACACCGCTAGAAAGAATGGCAATAATCTCAGTATTACTTGCCATTTTTGAAGTAAAGAATATAACTGAAATGAAAATAAAGAGTGGACTAAAAAGGTTCGCGAAATAAGGGATAAAGTTTAAGTAGTAGTCGAAAATTATTGCTCGTGTTGGAGCATCTTTTTCAATGAATTCGTCAACATTTTCAGAAAAATCGAAAACAATTGCAATAGAAATTATTAGGCCAATTGAGAAAAAGAAGGTCCCTAAGAATTTCTTGATTATATAAAAATCAATTTTATACATTAAAGCCTTTGTGCAATTTGTACAACCATTTTATTTTTCCAATCAGTAAACGTACCGTTTATAATTTGTTTTCTTGCTTCTTTAACCAACCATAAATAGAAAGCTAAATTGTGTAGGGTTGCAATTTGTGAGCCTAAAATTTCTTTTGACGTCATTAGATGTCTTACATATGATTTTGAATATAGCTGATCAACAAAACTTTCTCCAGTTTCATCTAATGGAGAAAAGTCATCTTTCCACTTTAAATTCCTCATATTCATAAAGCCATTTTTCGTAAACAGCATACCATTCCTCGCATTTCTAGTTGGCATAACACAGTCGAACATATCAACCCCTAGGGCTATATTTTCTAATATATTTACCGGAGTGCCAACACCCATTAAATACCTTGGTTTATCTTCTGGAAGAACATCACAAACAATTTCTGTCATCGCGTACATTTCTTCAGCTGGTTCACCAACAGATAAACCTCCGATTGCATTTCCTTCTCGTTCAAAAGATGCGATTGTTTCTGCTGATTGAACTCTCAAGTCTTTATAAGTACTTCCTTGAACAATAGGAAATAAGGTTTGAGAATAGCCATAAAGAGGATCAGTTGAATCAAATCGGTCGCAACATCTTTTTAACCAGCGATGAGTCATTTGCATTGAATTCTTAGCATATTTATAATCACATGGATAAGGAGTACATTCATCGAATGCCATAATTATGTCAGCACCAATAACTCGTTGGGTGTCCATGACACTTTCAGGTGAAAATATATGTTTAGACCCATCAATATGTGAAGAAAATTTGACTCCATCCTCCTTTATTTTTCTGCGATGAGCAAGGGAATAAACTTGATAACCTCCGCTATCAGTTAAGATTGGTTTATCCCAACTGTTAAACTTATGAAGGCCACCTGCTCCTTTTAATGTTTCTAATCCGGGCCTTAAGTATAAATGATATGTATTACCAAGAATTATTTGGGCTTTAATATCATTTTCAAGTTCAGTTTGATGAACAGCTTTTACTGTTCCCGCGGTTCCAACAGGCATAAAAATAGGAGTCTCTATTTCACCATGATCTGTTTTTATCTTTCCTGCTCTGGCTTTACTAGCCTTATCTTTTCCTACAATATTAAAGTCCATGGTATCTTTTATGAAACGCAGGCAAAGATAAGTAAAGCGTGTAAAAGAACTTTATATTTGCCATCAATCTCGCAATTAGTAAACTATTGGAATTAGGCATTTTATTCATTTTTATTTTAAGTGCATGTATTTTACTTTTCTATTGGCTAAAAATTTTTAGTAAAATTTATAAAGTAGATCAAAATCAAATAGATGACTCTTTTAGATACCCCCTATCTATAATTATTGCTGCCAAAAATGAGGCAGGTAATATTGTCAATTGTCTTAGCTCAATTTTGAATCAAGATTATCCCGCTTTTGAAATTATAGTTGTGGATGATCATTCAAAGGATAAAACCAAAGAGTTAATATCAAGTTTAAATTCGGATAAGGTAAAACTCTTTTCAAGCCCTAATAAATGTAATGGCAAAAAACAAGCAATAGCTTTTGGAATAACAAATGCAAATTATGATCACTTTGTTTTTACTGATGCAGATTGCGTTCCTAGCTCAATAAATTGGCTTTCAGTAATTAATTCATCTTTTCTAAAAGGCAATAATATAGTCCTTGGTTACGGTAGATTTAATAAAAGCAACAGCATACTTAATCGAATGATTAGATATGAAAGTTTATTAACCGTAATTCATTATTATTCCTTCACACTAAATAACGACCCATATATGGGCGTTGGAAGAAACTTAGCCTACTCTAGAGAATTATACGAATCATCGATTTCAACAAAAAATCATGAAGAAATCCTTAGTGGAGACGACGACCTATTTGTTAATCAAAATTCTGAAAGATTAAAAGCAGGAATTCTTTTATCTATGAAGGCTCAAACATTTTCTGAGCCTGAGCCTACTATTAAATCATACTTTTATCAAAAAAGAAGACAGCTAATTGCAGGAAATTATTATAAGCCTAAACATAGATTACTTCTTGCCATTTATGGAATTAGCCAATTATTATTTACAAGTACATTAATTGGTTTAGTTTTATTTAGTCAACAAATTATTTTAACATTTTCAATATTTGGATTTGTTCAATTGATACAGTTGTATATATTTATTAGAATTTGTAAAATACTTGGAGATAAAGACCTAATTTATTGGAAACCATTCCTTGAAGGATTGTATATTTACATCATAACTATAATTGGCATATCAACTTGGGTTTGGAAAGTAGATAGATGGAAATAAATAAGAACTTTTCTGAAAAAGCGGCTAAAGATTACGAGCTAGTGCAAGCTGCGCTCGGTGGCGATCAGAATGCCTTTTCTTCTATTATGGTACGCTACCGAGAGCCAATCTATTATTTGGTTTTAAAAATGGTGCGAAACGAAAGTGATGCCGAAGATTTATCTATCGAAGCTTTTGAAAAAGCATTTAAAAAGCTAGACCAATATGTACCTCAATATGCATTTAGCACTTGGTTGTTTAGAATAGCAACTAACCATTGTATCGATTTTATCCGTAAAAAGAAATTACGAACAACTTCAATAGATGAAGCCTCAGAAAATGAACAAAGTTGGGGAATTCAAATTGAAACCAAGAATAAAGACCCGGAAGAGAAGTTTATAGAAAAGCAGAAGATTAATCTAATGCGGGAAGTAGTTTCTAAACTAAATGATCCTTACAAAACTTTAGTTGAGTTAAGGTACTTTGATGAACTTTCTTATGAGGAAATTGCTGAACAAAGAGAAATCCCTCTAGGAACTGTAAAAGCCCAACTTTTTAGAGCACGTTCGCTTTTAGCAGATCAAATTAGAAAGAGTCGAGAGTCAATTTAATTAGTCATTTGGAATCAATTTTAAAATACTTTGCTAACCTTGATGAAAATCAAGTAAATCAGATAAAGCGCTTAAAACCAATTTATCAAGATTGGAATAGTAAGATTAATGTAATCTCAAGAAAAGACTTTGATGATTTTTATGTTCGGCACGTTCTTCATTCTTTGGCAATTGCGAAAATCATTCAGTTTAAAACCGGCACCAAAGTATTAGATATTGGCACAGGGGGAGGCTTTCCAGGTATACCATTAGCTATTTTATTCCCAAAAACTAACTTCTTTTTAGCAGATTCAATCGGAAAAAAGATAACTGTTGTTAAAGCTGTTGCAGAAGAATTAGGATTGGAAAATGTATACGCAGAGCAAATAAGAGCAGAAGAAATTCAAGATAAATTTGATTTTGTAGTTAGTAGAGCTGTAACTCAGGTTGACCGTTTTTTACCTTGGGTAAAAAATAAATTTTTAAAAACCTCAATTAATGATTTACCAAATGGTTACTTATTTTTAAAAGGAGGCAATTTAGATGATGAATTTAAAAATCTGAAAAAATCCTACAAGGTGCATGAAATGAATACCCTTTTTCAAGAGGATTTCTTTGAAACTAAAAAGGTCATTTACATGCAAACAAAACGACATTAAGAGTGTTGTTAATCACCTAAGTTTGTAAACAAATAAATATATACACTATGAAGAAAATTAAATTATTGGCAGCTGCATTTTTAGGCTTGGCATTAAGCGTTAATGCACAAGAATTACCAATACCAAGTCCTTACGCCGAAGTAGAACAAAGGGTAGGTTTAACAGATATTGAAGTTGAATATTCTAGACCGGGTGTTAAAGGGAGAACAATTTTTGGAGATTTAGAACCATTTGACCAAGTTTGGAGAACAGGTGCAAATGCTGCAACAAAAATTACTTTCTCTACTGATGTTAATTTTGGTGGTGTTGATGTTGAAAAGGGGACTTATTCAATTGTTTCAATTCCAGGGGAATCAGAATGGAAGGTAATGTTAAATTCTGATTTAAACGTTCAAGAAGGATCATACAAAACAGAAAATGATGTTGCTATGATTACAGTAAAAGGCATAGAATCTGATCATACAGAGAGCATGTTATTTATGTTTGATAATGTAAAAGAGGAATCAGTTGATTTTATTTTTGAGTGGGAAAAATCTAAGTGGATTATTCCAATTAAAGTAAATGCTAAAGATGCAGCAATTAAGAATATTGAAGAGAAATTAAGTGAAATTGAAAATGCATTTAGACCTTACAATTCAAGTGCAAGGTATTATTTAGATGCAGGATTAGACTTAGAAAAGGCTTTAATGTGGTCAAAAAAATCTGTTGAAATGGATGAGAGATTTTGGAATGTTTACACATTATCTCTAATTTACGAAGCAATGGAAGATAAAAAAAATGCTATTAAAACTGCTGAAAGATCTCTTGAGTTAGCTGTGAAAGCTGAATACCAGCCTTACATTAAAATGAATAAAGATAACATTGCTAAATGGAGCAAGTAATCTGAATAAATAATTTAAAAAGGGAAAAGCATGCTTTTCCCTTTTTTTATTTTTACACTTAAAACTTTAATATTTTACCATTGTTTTAAAACTATGATACACATTATTTCTCCTGCAAAATCTCTTGATTTTAAGTCAGAAGTTCCGTTCAAAGAATTCACTATCCCAAGTAAATTAGGGGAATCAGAAAAGTTGATAAATAAGTTGAGGCGAACATCAAAAAAGGGAATTAAAACAATGATGTCTATTAGTGACAATCTTGTTGAATTAAATGTCAACAGATATGATTCTTGGCAAGGGAAGAATCATATGTCTGAGTCTTCAAAACAGGCATTGTTCGCCTTTTCAGGAGACGTTTACTTAGGTCTAGATGCTTTAACTTTAACACAATCTGATGTTACTTATGCTCAAAATAATCTCAGAATTTTATCGGGGCTTTATGGTGTTTTGAAACCACTGGATGTTATAGAGCCTTATAGATTAGAGATGGGCTCGGTACTTAAGGTCGGAAGAAAAAATAATTTATATGAATTTTGGGGAGATCAGCTGGCAAAGGAGTTGAATGAAGAAATGAAATCTAGGGGAGAATCAGCACTAGTAAACCTCGCTTCGAATGAATATTTTAAAGCTGTAAACCAAAAGTTGATTGAAGGTGAAATTATTAACCCTCAATTTCTAGACGAGAAAAATGGGAAGTTTAAAATTATTTCATTTTTTGCGAAAAAGGCAAGAGGTTTAATGAGCAGATACATAATTGAAAATAGAGTTGAAACAGTTGAAGACCTTAAGGGATTTTACTACTCAGGTTACGTATATAATGAAGAATTGAGCGATTCGAATAAACCAGTATTTACTCGAAAAGAATAATAGGTATTTAGGATGAAACAAGAAAAAGAAACTAATAATACAGAAGAAAAAGAGTGGCAAAATCCTATCGATAAAGATAAGATTACAGAGAGCCCACACAATTTGCCTTATGCTCATACTGTTAGCAGTGCAGTTATTTTTCCAGATGATAAAGACCGCATAAAAAGCACAGCAATGACTGCAATGGTTGAGCAAACCAATGTGCAGATGAAGCAAATTTACGATCAAATGGAGTTGCTGATTTCTCAAGCAAACAAGCTTAAAGAACGTGTAGAGATTTCTGAAGAGATATATGCTGCAGAAATGGGTTTTAAGCCAATCACTGGACATACCTATCATTTATACGAGAAAGAGGACGGATGTAAAGTTTTATCTATGATTGGTCCAACTGAATGGCCAAGAGGAATGAAGTATGAAAGATTTGTTGCTACAGCTAGATTGGCTGGAGATCATACCTGGGATGTAATAAAATCTGAAGGTCTATGAGTCGAATCATTTCTATTCTAATAGCTTTCACCTTTCTTGCTTGTAATTCAGAAGAGAAACAATTTGTATTTCAAGGAGAAGCACAAGGAACTACTTACACTGTTAAATATAGCGCTAACGAAGAGCAAACTCAATTGAATAGTCGAATTGAATCTCTATTAGAAACTGTTGATCTTTCTATGTCAACTTACCGAAGTGATTCTAAAATATCAGCACTTAATAACGGCGAAGAGATTGTTATGGACGAAATGTTCGAGGCAGTTTACAATCGTTCAGTAGAAATTTATGATTTAACATCAGGAGCGTTTGACCCAACAATTGGCCCTCTAATCTCAGGTTGGGGATTTAATGTAGAAAAGCCCATAAATATGGATTCTACAATAGTTGATAGTCTGTTAGCAAATTGTGGATTTAGTCACTTTACAAAAAACGGAAGAAATTTAAAACTCAGTAATACCAGGGCGAGCATAAATTTTAATGCGATTGCACAAGGTTATTCAGTAGACTTAATGGCTGATGTTTTAAAAGAAGCGGGCCTTGTAAATTATTATGTTGAGTTAGGTGGAGAATTAATAGTAAAAGGAAAAAATCAAGAAGGAAAATTTTGGCAAATTGGAATAGATAAACCATTAGGAGAAAACCTAGAGAGAAGTTTATCGCATATAATTCCGCTTAACAATAAAGCCATGGCTACTTCTGGGAATTACAGAAAGTATTATGAAAAGGACGGTGAAAAGTACTCACATACTTTAAATCCTAAAACAGGTTTCCCTGTGGAACACACCCTACTTAGTGCTACAGTAATAGCCGACAATTGTATAGACTCAGATGCTTTTGGAACAAGTTTTATGGTACTTGGGCTAAATAAATCTAAAGAAATTTTAGCCCAAAATAAATCTTTAGATGCTATATTAATCTACTCTGATGGAGATTCTCTGAAGTCATATTACACTCCTAGAATAGCTGATTCAATCATTGAATTAAAGTAGACCCCATAGATAAAGCAGCAAGGAGAGTAGACTAAGCATGCAAAGGGAGAAGTGAATACTTCTTTTAATTGAAGGCCTACCGTTTGGGTAGTCTATTGAAATAGCCAAGAAAACTAGTGCTACTAAATTTATTAGCAGTAAAACACCATTAAAAAGTCTAATATTTTCTAAAGATATGTTCAGGGTATATTTGATAAAGGTATTTTGTGCTTCTATGAAGCTGTCTGTTATAGCTGAAGCATAAATCCAAGAAATATGGAAGAAAAGGGGAAGTAAAAATAAAACAAGACCTATTGAAAAAGAGTGCCTTCTCAACTAGTTTTCTTTTTGACACATTTCTTCGGGCTTTGCACCGCAAAGACCGCAAGCTGCGCCTTCTTCATTTAGTAAAGGGTTATTACTAGCACAAGTACCGGCAAATTTTCCATTTTTCTTCAAAAGAATTTTTACTGCGATTCCTGCGAAACCTAATGCTAAAAGACCAATAGATAATAATAAAACCTTCATAAGAAATTTTTTACAAAGTTACTTAATCACAAGAATATCATCAAATGATATAAAACAGATTAAGGTCGTTGTTTTGACAATTATAAATTCAAGTTTTTATTGCCGAATTAGCTCTCCGGACCCAGTATTAGACAATTCAATTTCAGGATCACCATTTAGAATAATGTCTCCTCTGCTTGTTATCTCTGCCTTAATAAAATCTGTTGCATTCACTTTTAATTTACCTGTATTTGCTGTAATGGCAAGAGCATCTTTCGCTTGAAGATTATCTGCGTCAAGTATTCCATTTCCATTATTGTATAAAACGATATTATCTGTAATTCCCGTGGCTTTGATATCGCTAGGTCCTGTATGAATTTTCAATTCGATTAAACTTCCATTTAGGTTTAAGTCGGCTTTTCCACTAGCATTAAACATATTCAAGTAAAATTCATCAGTTTTAAATTGGTTTAAAAAGGTAATGTCACCCGAGCCGTAATATTCTATTTCGTTTAACTCAGGTAAAGTAATAGTTATATTGATTTCCTTTTTAAAGCTTCGAACCCAATTACACTTATTTTGGTTGCTTATATTTAATTTATTAAGCTCTACCTCGGTTTTTATAAATTCCAAAATATTTTCTCCACCACTTACTTCTAAAACTAAATTAGGACCTTGTTTTATAAATAAATTAATATTGTCGTTAGTAATAATCTTTGTAAATGGACTAATTGATCGGGTCTCAGTTTTTATTGGTCCCGTCGATTTAAAACAATCTCCCATATTCTCCTTTTTACACGAGATAAAAAATGCAATAACAATTAGATATGTAAAGTGCTTTGTTTTCATTACTTTATTGTATAGCCAACACCTACCATAAAAAACTCTGCTTTATCAATATGGGTTTTACCTGAGAAAATAAAATCAAAAGATTCTGAGTATTCATACCTTCCTCCAAATACATGATAGACATTGCCTAAATCTTCATTTTCGGAAATTAAATAATAACTGAGCTGACTAGTAAATTTTAACTTTCCAAAATGTAATGCATGATTTATAGATGCCGCGAGTTGAGTATTTTCAATATTCGATATATCTCGTTCTTGTTCTCTTAAAATTGCTTGATTAGCTGGGTTATTGTAGAGATCAATTCCAAATCCTATTGAGCTTTTTCGGTTTATCTTTTTCTCTCTTTTAATAAATAGAGCTTTGGCGAGGTATTTTTTTCCTTTTGCAGGGTTCTTTTCATTTAATCCTACTGCAGTTTCTATTCTCCAATTGTATTTGGTCGATTCGTATTTTGGCTCAGTTTTATATTTTAAAAACCTTTTTTGACCAAAATCTGATTTTACGCCTGCATAAATTAAGGGCATGTTAATTCCTAAATTGGGTGTTTGAAAGCCAGTATTACTCAAGTGGTCAAAGCATATGCCAACGGAGCCATTTATATATTGATATAATTTGGTTTCTAAATTAGCAAATACTGATAAATACATATTTATCCTACTCCCAATTGCAATATTTCTATAGTTTAGGTCTTCATCAAAGGTTTTTTGAATATACCCAATACCAATGGTAGGCCTAAAACTGAGTGTCGTGTTTCTACGTGAAAGGATTTTGAATTTTAGGAAAGCTCCTACTGCTAATGCATTTCCTAACATTTCAGGATTGTTGAGGTTAAATTGCTTAACTGTGAATCCAGTGGTCGGAAAACTATAGCGTTGATGCCATTCTTTTTTTCCATCGGTATGGAACTCGAAGTAAATCTCATTGGTAGAGATATGCCGATTAGCTAAACTTGCCATATTGGGGCTATGACTCATTATAAATCCTTTGCCATGATTATAGCCAATAGAAATTGGAGCGATAGAGTCTTTTTGCGCTTGCAGGGTAATAGCTAAAGTAAAAAAGAGGGAAAAAAGGATGGATACCCGCATGCAACAAATTTATTGAAATTAAAAGGAATCCTTTTTTCATCTTAGGATTCAATTTATCTTTGAAAAAAAAGAAATGAAGAAGGAGTTAGAAGCATTTGATCGTTTGTTAGGAATTATGGATGATCTTCGAGAAAAGTGTCCTTGGGATAGAAAACAGACTCTAGAAAGCTTACGACATTTAACAATTGAAGAAACATATGAGTTGTCGGATGCAATTGTAGAAGGGGATTTGGATGAAATTAAAAAGGAGATTGGAGACTTAATGCTGCACTTGGTTTTTTACTCAAAAATTGGAAAAGAGAAGAATGCATTTGATGTAACTGATGTTTTAAATAGCATATGTGATAAATTAATACATCGACATCCACATATTTACGGAGATGTTTTGGTTAAGGATGAAGAAGAAGTAAAGGCAAATTGGGAAAAAATAAAATTAAAAGAACAAAAAGGTGATAAGTCAGTTTTAAAAGGTGTACCTAAATCTTTACCGGCCTTGGTTAAGGCGATAAGAATTCAGGATAAAGTTCGTGGTGTAGGATTTGATTGGGAAAAAAAAGAACAAGTTTTTGAAAAGGTTGAAGAAGAAATTCAGGAATTGAGAATGGAAGTAGAGGAGGGAAGTGACAAAATTGCATCTGAATTTGGCGACGTGTTATTCTCTTTGGTAAATTACGGACGTTTTATTGGTGTAAATCCAGAAGACGCTTTGGAAAAAACAAATAAGAAATTTATAAAAAGATTTAGATTTTTGGAAACAGAATCTAAAAAAGATGGAAAGAAAATTGAAGAGATGAGTTTAGCGGAAATGGAAGTTTATTGGAATAAAGCAAAAGAATTAAATTAAAATAGAAAAAATGAGTGTAGAAATTGTGAATGATGATACCTTTAAAGAAGTTCTGGAATCGAATGATAGTGTTATTGTAAAGTATTATGCAGATTGGTGTGGGTCTTGTAAACTGTTTGCTCCAAAATTTAGGAGATTATCAAACTCTGAAGAGTATGCTAATATAAAGTTTATTGATGTAAATGCCGAAAATAATGAAGTAGCAAGAAAAATAGCTGGAGTCGATAATCTTCCGTTTTTTGCAGTCTTTAAAGATGGTGAAAAAGTAGACGGTAGCCCCACATCAAAAGAAGAAGTAGTTAGAGAATTATTAAAAAAATTGAATTAAATGAAGTTAGTTGTTGTAAAGGAAATAGTTTCAAAATACTCTCTTTCGGATTTAACTAGTGCTGAAGAAGATTTGATGGAAGAAAGACCTCTTGAGATTGAAGTAGAAGGAGATGACGAAGGAGAACAGTTAACTCACATAATTGCCGCAAAATGGATTATAGAAGAGATGGACAAAGAAAAAATTCCACTAGCTAAGGCGGTAAGGAATTACACCCAAAGAGTAAGAAACTCTATAAGCTAAAAAAAGCCCACAAATTATTGTGGGCTTTTTTGTTAATCTATATTTTGGACTTTAATTTTTAGAAAGGTAATCAGCAACTCCGTCATGAGTGGCGTTCATTCCATCTTTTCCTTCTGACCAATTTGCAGGACAAACTTCGCCTTTAGTTTCAAAAAACTGAAGGGCATCAACCATTCTTAGTGCTTCGTCAACATTCCTGCCTAATGGTAAATCATTTACCAACTGATGTCTTACAATTCCTTCTTTATCAATTAAGAAAAGTCCTCGGTAAGCAATCATTTCTCCATTCGCTACTAATTCATTATCTTCATTGTAATCGTATTCTCCTGCTAAAACATCATAGTTAGTTGAAATTGTTTTGTTGGTATCAGCAACTAATGGATAAGTAATTCCTTCTATTCCACCATGATCTTTGGATAACTGTAACCAACCCCAATGAGACTGTTCTGTGTCAGTTGATACAGCAACAAGTTGAACACCTTTTGCTTCAAATTCAGCTAATTTTGACTGAAAAGCATGTAATTCTGTAGGACAAACAAAAGTGAAATCTTTTGGATAAAAGAAGAGTATTACATGTTTTTTCCCTAAGTATTGATCCAATGAAAAATCATCAACGATTTCTTCACCATTTATAACTGCGCTTGAGCTGAAAATTGGGGCTTTTCGCCCTACTAATACTCCCATTATTTTTGTTTTAACGTTTAAATCTATTTTCTAACAAAATTACAAGATTCGTGTTCGGAAAAAAAGGATTTTACACTATAAATTAGTGGATTAATATAGTTGCTAAACCAAGAGAAGCTCCTAATAGCATTGGTACTATTTTTTTAAAGTTTATTTTATGTTCTTCATTAGATTCTAGAAGGATAGTAGTTGATAGATGCAATATTATCCCTATTGAAATTGCTAACAACTGAAAAAATAGGTCGGAATTATTTACAATAGAATTCCCAAAGAAAAGACCCAATGGAGCTGTTAATGAGAAAACTACTATACCTGCAATAATTACCTTTTTGGATAATTTATATCCAATTAATAAGCTAGTTAGAATAAATGCTATAGGTGCTTTGTGTATTATTAAACCTAGCAAGTAAGAACTTAAACCAGATTCATGATGAACATGATTGACGGGTATTGCCTCTAAGAAGGCATGTAAACAAAGACTTAAGAAAACAAACCAAGGAAATTTTCCGATTTTTTTTTGATTGATATGTGCATGACCGTGTTCAATCCCTCCTGAAAAGTAGTCAAGGACCAATTGTAAAAAAAAGCCTGCCATTATAAAAATTCCAAAATTTGCATTTGATTCGGTTGATAGTTCTGGTAATAGGTGTAAAAAGCAAATGCTAATTAAATAAGCTCCACTAAAGGATAGTGCTGTTCTAATATGAGGCTTTATTTTATCTTTTAGAAAAAAGCTGAATACACCAAAAATAGCAGCAACCAAGAAAAGTAAAATTCCGTTAAACATCTTTTTTTCTTGCTAGTAAGATTAATCGATCAGATTCTCTTAAGTTGAATGGGTTTAGCTGATAGTCACCAAATAATTCGATAATTTCTATTCCTGCATTTTTAAAGTAACTTTCAAAAACTGGTAAGTCTATTACCTTAACAAATTCCTTGTAATGATGATTATTTTGGTTATGGCTAAAGCTAATGTCTTTTTCAATAAAACCATTTTTTACTTCTTTTTTAATAGAAAATGTTAGTTCTTCCTTTTTGATTTTCTCCTTAGTTGGAAGTGAACTTACTGTTTTTACTACGTTTAAATAATCTAATACAAGCAGACCGTTATTACCCAAGTTTTGTTCTATTGAATTTATTACCTGTTGGTTGTCTATTTCATCATTAAAATATCCAAAACTTGTAAAAAGGTTAACAATTAAGTTAAATTTATATGGAAAAGTGAAATCACGCATATCACCTGTACTAAAGTGTAAAGTATCATTAGAAAACTTATTTGCATATTTGATGCTTTCTTCACTAAGGTCCATTCCAACAACATCGTAGCCTAATCGGTTAATCTGGATTGAATGTCGTCCTTTCCCACAGGCCAAATCTAATACTTTTGAATTTTGTTTAGATAAGTTCAGATAAGTAAACAAACGAGATATGAAATCTTCTGCTTCACTATAATCTCTATGATTATAAAGTATATGATAATAGTGAGAATTGAACCAATCCTTAAACCAATTTGTGTGCTTGCTCAAATCTGAAATTTAATTGCCAAAAGTATCAAAAAACATCAGGTTTTAATTAAAATCTGCTGAGTTTGGAATTAGCATAGTTGTAAGTAATAACATTTAGTTAATATAATTTGCTAAAATTAAATGGAATTAGCATATTTACAACTGGTTTAGGCATTTGCTTATGGATATAAATATATATGATTTTTATAATAGGATGGGAAGGGATAACATTTTGTTGTCCTTTAAAGGTAATGTTACCTCTGAACTCCTAACATCAGTGCTCCAAATTATGGAGTCTAAGATGGAAAGATTAAACGAGCCATCAAGAGTTAAGAAGAAAGTATACAATATTCTAGTAGAAGCCTTACAAAATCTTCATCACCATATGGACAAAACTTTTGAAGAATTAGGAGCTGAGTTCAATACAGTGATTTTTATGATTGCCAAAATGGATACACATTACTCAATCTGCACCGGCAATTATATTAAAACAGCCAATGCAGAGAAACTTGAGTCTAGGCTGGCAAAAATTAATTCTCTTGATAAAGAAGAGTTAAAGGCTCATTATAAAGAGGTATTAAATAATGGAATGATGTCTGAAAAAGGCGGAGGAGGATTAGGAATGATTGATATTGCTAGAAAATCCGGTCAAAAATTAGATTATTCTTTTCAAGTAGTCGGCGGCGACTTATCATTTTATAGCTTAAATATTAAAATTGCACAATAAACATAACCACCAATAAAGATGGAAAATTTAACGATAGAAGGAACACCCAAAACTCCAACAATCAAGTTTCAACCTGAGGATGGAAAATTATTAATTCAAGGAAGATCAATTCCTGAGAATTCAATTGAATTTTATAAGCCACTAGTTGACGCTCTTGACGGTTATAATGGCTCAGCGGCAGTAGATATTGTATTAGAGTATTTTAATACAAGTTCATCAAAATGCATTCTAGATGTATTTAAAAAGTTAGAAAAGATTAAATCTGAAGGGAATGATGTTGAAATCAAATGGCATTATGAAGAAGATGATGAAGATATGCTAGAAGCTGGTGAAGATTATCAAGCAATCATCAATATTCCATTTAAAATAGTTGAAATAGAAGAGTAATAGGTAGTACTTAGTTTTAAACAAAAAAGCCGACTCCATGAGTCGGCTTTTTTGTTTGCTGTAGATTAGTCCTTAATATTTTTTCTTTTTGAATATTCTTCCCAATACTTCAAGACCCTTTCTTATGGCATCGTAATAAAGGGTTATTGCTAATCCAACACTTATTAGCCATATTACCATCATATTGGCAGAAAAGGTAGTTATATTAACTCCAAATAACTTTTTAGATGGTGCTAAGAAATGAGACCTAATACCTTCAGGGTCTTTATATATTGGGTCAGCTCTTTGGATTAGTTCATTTTTCCACTCAATAATTTTATCAAAATCATTTTTATTAGTTACCAAATCTTCTAATGACTCATTGGTATAATTGTTTTTCATTTTAATAAACTCTTCTTTCTTTTCGTCAGTAGAATTTAATTCGATTAATAACTCATCTTTTTTGTTGTTGCAACATATTCTATTGCATCCTCAGTATTGTCGAATATGGTAGCATAGCCTAAGTCAGCTCCGTAGATACCAAGATTAAGCGCTTTTGAACTAGCAGTTTCATATTTAACCGCGCTACTAGTTGAGTTTAGTAAAGTGTTATCATAGCTTGCTCCAGATTCCTTCAATAGCAGAGCTGTTTGCATTGGAGAAGGAATACTGAATACCTTACCGCTTACCTCTAACAATTGAGAGTTTTCTGCTTGAATTCAGCCTTTTCGGTTTCTAATTTAGTCGGCTTTTTGGATTCCTCTGCACAAGAGGATAGCAATATATTTGCTGTAAAAATACCGGCAACTATTAATGTGCCTGTTTTAGCTTTGCTTACGATTTTCGACATTTTGAGTCTTTAATAAAGAGGCTAAAAAATTCTTCCTTTGATGTAAAGATAATTAAATATCAAAAATTCGAGTTTTTTTCAATTGATTAATTAAAATAATAAGTGAAATAGCTATAATAATACCTTCAATTAATGCTTCCGTATAGTTTTGAAAAATGAGGTCTCCTATAAAAAATAGTGAAGAATAGACCATTATGATTGAACTAAACCAGCAAATAAACAAAGGAGCTAACTGATTTTCGTTCGAATTGTTTAATGAGTATTTGCCCCAAACACCGTTTGGTTTTACCTTTTTATAAAAACTGCTTAGCGTTTCATCATTTGTTGGCATTGTAAAAAAAGTGACGGTAAGCCAGGAAATAGTACAGAATAAAACAATGAATAAAAAATCATAGGGTGCTGAAAGGTTTAAAAATTGATAGTTTATGAAATAAGCAATAAATGGAGATATACTAGCAGTTATTTCGCTCCACGCATTAATCCTCCACCAATACCATCTTAAAATTAAAACTAAGCCTAAGCCTGCTCCACATTTTATCAAGAAGTTAGCAGCCCCTTCAATACTCTCGATTTGAGTTGTTGCAAATAGAGAAATAAGCATTATTAGAACGGTAAATATTCTAGCCTTTTGAACATAGTCTTTCTGCTCTTCTTCTAGTGTTTCATTTTTTTCCTTTTTTATAAAGCGTTTATAAAAATCATTTGTTAAGTAACTAGCTCCCCAGTTTAATTGAGTTGAAATTGTACTCATATAAGCAGATAAAAAAGCAACTAATAATAATCCCTTTAAACCATTTGGTAAAAACTCCTTCATTGCCATTACAAAACCTTGTCTAGAGTCTTCTACGGGTAAATCGGGATATAATACAAGAGCACATAAGGCTACTATAATCCAAGGCCATGGCCTAAGTGCATAATGAGCTATTTGAAAGAATAGTGTTGCAAAAACTGCATTTTTTTCATCTTTGGCGCTCATCATTCTTTGTGCAATATAGCCTCCGCCGCCTGGCTCAGCTCCCGGGTACCAGCTTGCCCACCATTGAACTAAACTAAAAGATAAGAAAGCCCCTACTGTAACACTAAATGCTCCTATTCCCTCAATTGCATCTTCGGTTGAAATTTTTGGAAAGAAATCAAATCTCCATTCAGGTAATTGAGATTTTAATCCAGAAATTCCACCAACTTTCTCGGAGTTGAGAACAATAATGGCAAGAATAATACAACCTGCCATGGCAATAAAAAACTGAACAGTGTCAGTAATAGCAACACCTTTTAACCCGGATAAACTTGAATAGAATGCAACAATTAGCATGGCAGCAGCGATATAATAAATGATTTCGTTTTTTTGGATATCAAAGAATATGTTTAAGATTGCCGCAAGTGCAACATTTACCCAGCCAATTACTACTGCGTTTAAGAAAATTCCCATGTAAATGGATTTAAATCCTCTTAAAAATGCAGCAGGTTTGCCACTATATCTCATTTCAACAAATTCAAGCTCAGTTAAAATTTCTGCTCTTCTCCAAAGTCTTGCGAAAAAGAATGTAGTAAGCATACCTCCAATAAGCATATTCCACCAAAGCCAGTTCCCCGAAACTCCATTTTTAGCAATTAACTCAGTTACTAAAAGTGGAGTATCTGCTGCAAAAGTGGTTGCTACCATCGAAATACCTGCGATGTACCATGGTAGTTTTCTCCCACCTAAGAAAAAATCGCTTAAACTTTTACCTGCTTCATTCCTGTAATACAGACCAATGGCAAGTGACATTAGCAGGTAGGCTATAATAATGATCCAATCGATTGTGGCTAATTCCATTTTATTGATTTGTTTCAAAGGAAAGGAATTAGAATAATAAAATTATTCTGTTTTCTCCTTCTTTATGAACAGTGTATTTTGAATAAGCTGGACTGCTTTAAGTAAGTTTGCAGCATGGCAGATTCAAATGACAATAAAGAGGAAAATAAAGGTGGAGATATATTCAAAAAATTGAATATAAAAAGGAGAGAAGCAGGAGATTCAAGTTCTGAAAAACAGGAGTTTAAGTCAAGAAACTCTGACAATAAGCCTGATAAAAGAGAAAAACCAATAAAAAAAGATTTTAATCCAGGAAAAAGAGATCAAGAGACCGAAGGGGAACCTTCATTTAAAAGAAAAGATTTTAAATCGGATAAGCCTAACAAAAATACTCTTTCTGGAAAAAGATATTCGCCACGGAAAAGAGATGACGGGTTAAATGAAGAAGAAGCAATTGATGATCGTGCTTTTGAAACTCAATCGGATAAAACTACAATTAAGACAAAGCCGGCAGTAGGAAAGAAATTACCAAAAGGTAAATTTCACCTGGTTGCAACTTGCATGCAAAATCTTGAAGATGAATTAGAGCAAGAACTCCTTGACCTAGGTGCAGAGCATATAGATAAGCAAAAAAGAGCAATTCGATTTGTTGCTGATTTAGAATTGCTTTACAAAGCAAACATTTGGCTTAGAACAGCAATTAAAGTGTTGAAACCCATGTTTCATTTTAAAGCAGAAAATACAGACGATTTGTATGCTTCTGCAATGGAAATTGAATGGGAGAATGTCTTTTCAAAAGACAAGACTTTTTCTATCGATTTCTCGGTTCATTCAGAAAACTTTACCCATAGTCAGTTTGCAGCATTAAGCTTAAAAGATGCTATAGTAGACAGGTTTAGAAAGCAAGGAATTGATAGGCCAAACGTTGCAAGGGAGCAGCCAGATGTTAGAATTCACTTACACATTAATGGAAATCAGGTTAACCTATCATTAGATAGCTCTGGTGATCCATTATTTAAGAGAGGATATCGAAGAGAACGCCATTTTGCCCCTATAAATGAATGTTTGGCGGCAGGGTTAATATTAAAAACTGGATGGAGAGGTGAAGTTGATTTTCTTGATCCAATGACAGGATCTGGAACTATTGCGGTAGAGGCAGCAATGATTGCCAGCAATATTCCGGCAAACTTCAGTAGAACTTTCTTCGCATTTGAAAACTGGGAAGATTATGATCAGGCTCTACTATCAAAAGTACTTCGAGAAGCTCAAGGACAGTTTAAACCATTAAAATGTAAAATATTTGCAAGGGAAATTGCCTCGAATAATATAAGAGCTACAAGAGTGAATATTAATGCAGCCAATATGCGTAAAAGCATAATTATGGAACAAGAAGACTTTTTTAAGGCTCCGAAACCTAGCGATAAGGGTATTATTGTTATGAATCCGCCTTATGGAGAAAGGTTAGAGATTCAAGAAGGTTTACCCGATTTCTTTTCTAAAATAGGTTCAACTCTTAAACATGAATACTCGGGCTGGAGTGCTTGGATTATTTCATCTGACATTGAATCATTTCATAATATCGCATTAAAACCAAGTAAAAAAATACCCATGATGAATGGTAAGTTGGAATGCCAATTTAGAGGTTATGATTTATTTGATGGTAAACTAAAAGAGAATAAGGAAGGATAGCTTTATTCTACCCAAATACCTACTTTTAGATTCAATAAAATATTTATGAAAAAAATTGCTGTATTTACTTCTGGTGGAGATGCACCAGGCATGAATGCTTGTATTCGAGCTGTTGTGAGAACTGCCATATATCATAATATTAAGGTGGTTGGAATTAATCAAGGGTATCAAGGTATGATTTCGGGAGATTTCGTAGAGATGCATTCCCGGTCCGTAGGAAATATTATCCAACGAGGTGGCACTATTCTTAGAAGCGCAAGAAATGAGGAGTTTAAAACACCTGAAGGAAGACAAAGAGCGGCTGACCGATTGAAGAAATCAAATGTTGAGGGAGTTGTTGCAATAGGAGGAGATGGAACCTTTACAGGAGCTAAAATATTTTCAGAAGAACATGATATTCCATTTATTGGAGTACCTGGAACAATAGATAATGATTTATTTGGAACTGATTTTACAATTGGTTACGATACTGCTATAAATACTGTTGTAGAAGCAGTTGATAAGATAAGAGATACCGCTGACGCACATGACCGTTTGTTTTTTATTGAAGTAATGGGAAGAGACGCAGGTTTTATTGCTTTGCGTTCAGGTATTGGTGTAGGGGCAGATGCAATATTAATACCTGAAACGGAAACATATATTGATAAATTAATTGATAAACTTCAAAAAGGCTGGGAAAGGCAAAACAGAAGCTGTATAATAATTGTTGCCGAAGGTGGTGATTCTGGAGGAGCCTATGAGGTGGCAAAAAAAGTGAAAGCTAGGTTTGATCATTATGAAACAAAGGTTACTGTTTTAGGGCATGTTCAAAGAGGCGGAAGTCCAAGCGCAGCAGATCGATTACTAGCTAGCAGGCTTGGTATGGAAGCTGTTGAAGCTTTACTAAAAGGAAGAAGAAGTGAAATGGTTGGAATTATCAATAAGAATGTTGCATATACCTCTTTTGCAAAGGCGATTAAACATAATCATAAAATAAATCAAGATTTAGTTAATCTAGCTGAGATACTTTCTATTTAAAAATGAGCGAAAGAGAAACTAAATTTATTGATGTAATTTTACCACTGGCTCTGCCGAATACATTCAGCTATAGAGTTCCTTTTGAGTGGAATGATGCAATCCTTGAAGGTCAGCGAGTTATTGTTCAGTTTGGAAAAGGGAATAAACAATATTCGGCCATTGTAGCAAAAGTTCATAGCACTCCACCTGAGAAATATCAAGCAAAATACTTAGAAGCTATCCTGGATGAAAACCCTATCATCCATCCTATTCAATTTAAATTTTGGGAATGGATAAGTGAATATTACATGGCACATATTGGAGAGGTTATGGTAACTGCCTTGCCAGGTGGTTTGCGTTTAGCTAGTGAAACTAGGGTTCTTCTTCACCCTGAATATCAAAAGGTAGTAAATGATTTATCAGATGATGAATTTTTAGTAATTGAAGCTTTAGAAGTTAGAAACGTTCTTGATTTATCGGAGATTTCCCAAATCTTAGGAATTAAATACGTTCAACCTAAAATAAAAGCTCTGATTGAAAAAAGAGCGGTTATGGTTGAGGAGGAAATTAAACAGCGCTACAAGCCAAAAATGGTAGAATATATTAAGCTAACTGAAGCTGCTGAGAGCGAAAGTCAATTGAAACAGTTTTTCGATGATTTGGAGAAGGCTCCAAGACAATTAGAGCTTTTGATGACTTATTTGCAAATGAGTGCCAGATACTCCTCTTCTCCTAAAGAGGTTAAGAAGTTAGAGTTACAAAAGTCGATGAATACAACTTCATCCTTGGTTAATGAATTAGTTAAAAAAGGCATTTTCGAAATTTATAAAGTTGAAGCAGGAAGATTGACACCGGGTGAAATAACAGATCCGATAAAAGAATTAAATCAACATCAAACAAAAGCGCTTATTGAAGTTAAAGAATCCTTTAAAGAAAAAGACGTTGTCTTATTACATGGCGTTACCTCCTCAGGAAAGACAGAAATTTATATTCAGCTGATAAAAGAGGCAATTGAAAGGGGAGAGCAAGTTTTATACTTATTGCCAGAGATTGCTCTAACAACTCAAATAGTAACTCGTCTGCAAGCTATTTTTGGTGAACGAGTTGGTGTATTCCATTCTCGATTCAATGAGAACGAACGAGTAGAGGTTTGGAATAATGTATTAAAATTCAAAAGGAATCATTACGAAGACTTTCAAATTATTCTTGGAGCGCGTTCTGCTTTGTTTTTGCCTTTTTCAAAATTAGGGCTGGTGATTGTAGATGAAGAGCATGAGAATACATTTAAGCAGTATGATCCTTCTCCTCGTTATCAAGCTAGAGATGCATCTATTGTTTTGGCCAAATTACAGTCTGCCAAAGTTTTATTAGGTTCAGCAACTCCTTCGGTAGAATCATACAGAAATGCCCAATACGGTAGATATGGGTTGGTAACACTTAGCAAAAGACATGGCGATATTCAAATGCCTGAAATTCTTTGTGCTGACGTAAAAGAAGCTACCAAGAAAAAGAAAATGAATTCTCATTTTACTCCTGAATTATTAAAAATGATGGAGGAGTATATTGAGAATGAGAAACAGATTATTCTATTTCAAAATAGAAGAGGTTATTCGCCAATTTTAATGTGCGAAACCTGCGGTAATGCCCCACAATGCGTAAACTGCGATGTGAGTCTTACTTACCATAAATACAAACGTGAACTCAATTGTCATTACTGTGGGCATCATACTGCATTGCCGACAGCCTGCCCATCTTGTGGAGATACCAACCTTCATGTTAAAGGTTTTGGTACTGAAAAGATAGAGGAGGAGTTAGCAATTTATCTTCCTAAAGCTCGAATTGCTCGAATGGATTTGGATACAACCAGAGCTAAAAAGGCTTATCATCAAATTATAACTTCTTTCGAAGATAAAGAGGTCGATATTTTGGTCGGAACGCAAATGGTAACCAAAGGACTCGATTTCGAAAACGTAGGACTTGTTGGTGTTTTAAATGCAGATAATATGCTCAATTTCCCTGATTTCAGAGCATTTGAAAGATCTTATCAATTAATGTCGCAAGTATCAGGAAGAGCAGGAAGAAAAGGAAAACGAGGGCAAGTTTTAATTCAGACATACAATCCGGATCATCAAATTATTAGACAGGTTATCGACCATGATTATATAGGGATGTATAAGAATGAATTAATTGATCGAAGAAACTTTCATTACCCTCCATTTTATCGCCTTATTAAACTGACTTTAAAACACAGGGATGCAAAAAAGCTTTTAGAAGGAGCAAATTATTTAGGTCGAGAACTTACTGCTAAATTTGGAACAAGGATACTGGGGCCAGAAGCTCCGGGGATAGCCAGAATTCGAAACTTTTATCACCAAAATATTATGCTAAAGCTTGAAAAAGAAGCTTCGGTTAAAAAGAGTAAACATATTTTAAAACAGTCTATACAAAACTTTGCAGTTCACAGTGACTATAAATCAATACGAGTTATTATTGATGTTGATCCGGTTTAGTATAAGAATCACTTTGAAAAAATGAGAATTAATATTTCTAAACTATAGCTTTCCTAAAAACAACTCCATACCTTTTCTTTTCTCTTCGTCTAATTCGAAATGGATGTATTCAGTTAGGTACTCTGTAAGTAAAGTTTTTGAAATTTTACTTTGTTGGCTTTGTTCTATTGATTCAGTTAAATGATTCAAGCCAAATTTCAATTCTTGATTAAAGACTTTAATAAAGTCAGGGTTTAGTTTCTTATTCGAAACCCAAGCAGCAAAAACAAATGGCAGTCCTGTTAGTTTTTGCCACTCTTCAGATAAGTCAAATCGAAACTGATACTCTTTTTCTAAATTGAAAGTGCGATCACCTATGATAACAGCTGAAGTATTTTCTTTGATACTTTTTTCATATCCTGGTTCAGCGGGAGCAAAATTGGGAGAGATATTCCAAAACTCTTCGCATAGTATTTTACAAAGCGCGACCGATGTTCTCGACTGGTAATCTAATAAAATGGTTTCAATTTCTATGAGAGGAACATCACTCAGCAATAAAACCGTATGCACTTTTCCTTCAGCTCCTATACAAAAATCAGATACTATGTAATGTTCTTTTAATTTTGGAATGACAGCAACTGGGATTAAACCTAAATCAACTTCATCATCAAGTAATTTTCTCGCGCATTCCGATGGAATATCTTTAGAGAGTTCCATCATATCATTTAATGTTGAGCTATTTTCTAACCCATACATAAACGGAGTTGTGTTGAGGTAGGAAACTGCTGAAATTTTAATCTTCTTCATAAAAATTGAGCCGCTAAATTAATAAGCAAACTGGCTTATAATACCCTAAGGTCTCAAAATTGTTCCTTCACTTTTCTCTTTTTCTAAAATAGATATAGTTGCTGCTACAGTGCTTATAATTGCTAAGAATCCTGAAAGACTAACTCCGATAATTGGTATAAGCAAAGCTCCTGCAAAAAGTGATCCGTTGGTTATTGCTAATCCTTTATTACGATTAATAAAAAAGATACTTTCTTTTAGCTTTAATCTTCTTCGTTCTGCGGTATAATCTAAAAACGAAAAGCCATAGAAATATGAAGAAACCACAAATAATATTGGTGTGCTTAACAAGCCAATAACAGGTACAAAGCTTAAAAAGAACAGCAGCACAATAGCTAACATTTCCAAAGCAAAGTTTCGAATTGCTATAATAATTCCACGAATCATGTCTTTAATGAGCTGAGGCCAAGAAAAAGGATATTCGGATTGAGTTAAAATACTCTCAGTTTTTTCTGAAATGTATGCTAATAAAGGAGAGAGTAAAATCAACACAACATAACCACCTATAAAAGCAAATAGAAAGAAGAAGAATATTTTTAGAATAAGCCAAATGATAAATCCTACAGTAGATGCTAGGAATTCAGCTCCCCAAAAATTCCAAGTATCCGGTTCTGTCCAAGCCTGAAAAAATTCCATTGTGCTTGCGGTAAGATCGTTTACGAAAGAAATTCCAAAGGAAAAAAGAATGATGTTCAATGCTATTGGAACAAGAAAAAATCTTCTGAAGTGATTCTTTCGAATAAAGCTTACTGCTTTTCCGTAACCTGATATTCCGAATTGGATGTCTTTTAAAATACTCATTGGTTCAAAAGTAATAGAATCTCAAGGTTTCAATATTACCGTTAATCAAAAACTAATCAAATATTCAACTAAATCTTCCGGTCTATTTGCTTCTCTAAGTAAATTGCACGTCCAAAATTCGCGCATACCATATTTCCATTTTTGTAAGTGGCCTGGTTTGTTTTTTATTTGCTCAATTAGCGTTGGCTTATCAATCCAGCCAACTAAATAAGTGTCTGTTTCAAAACGGTGAGCAGCAATTTTATTATAAATTACTTCTACTGAATCTTCAAAATCTATCCTTTGCTTTTTCAACCATTCATCTTTTCGAACCCTCAATTGCTTAAAAATAATTTGAATGTGTAAGTCTGATTTTAAATCTTGAATTCTTTGATTTCCTCTTTTAATCAACTTAATATCTCTTCGTTTCATGGCACAAGCAATTGTCTCATCAGCATCTGAAAGAATTGAGGTTTTCAACTCCAACTCAATTCGTTTATTTCTGCTTTCAAAAACAAAGTCAATATCCATTCCAGAAGATTGGTCTTGTTGGTTAGAATCAGAGAATTCTATTCCGTTTTGAAGCATCCATTTTCGGAAAGCCAATTCACCAGCATAGCCTCTTATTTTACTGTCTAACGCGACGTTTGGGTGGCGATGTCTCAAATTGTCTATAAAGTTATGTTTTAGTGCTAGCTATATGCAGCTTAGCACTTCTTGTTTGCTTAACGGTATGTTTACCGCAGAGCTCATTTTTTAAACCAATTTTATAATAGCTTAATTGATTTTTCGAAAGACCTTTTACCGTTTTTCCAGACCTTTTAGTGTATCCTTTAATCACAGCCTTATTCCTTTCATAGGTCACTTCTTCGCAAATCTTATTCTCGTTATTGGTAATTAGTGTGCAAGTTCTGTTTCTACCATCCGAATTATTCTGAAGAATTGTTGCATGTAAACTACTTCCGCTTCCTGCAAAAAAGTCTAAAACTTTTAGGTTTTTGTTTTCGAATAAATCTAACACAAAACAAATCAGGTCAGTTGGCTTCGGGTAGGTAAAAATATCTTGATAAAGAATATCTTTAAGTTCAGTGCTGCCTTTCGAATTGCTATACTCAATCAAGGCTCTGTGAGGTAATTTTCTAATTCTTTTATTGTCTTTATTATCGACAAACTGATATTGTTTGATGTAAACTTTCCAACCTTTTGGTGTTTCTTTAAAAACTATAAAATCGTTTTTAATTCCCCAATCAAATTTCTCTATACTCCAACGCCAAGTATTTGGTTTCCCAATTTTTCCTCCCGACTTTATTTTAGTTCCGTCTGGAGCATCAATTATATAATCTAAAGACTTACTATAACTTCCTTTATAATCTAAATCTCTTAAATAATATTTACCTCGTTTTTTAAGGTGTTTGTCTTTATGTTTATACTTTGGATCGTTTTCAACATCAACAATTTCTTTTTTAAACTCGAGCAGATTTATGTTTTTTGCATAGCAAAGTATATAGTCAAACTCAACCGCTACTTGCTTACTATCGTGTCCGCTTCCCGATTTATTTTTCCGAATGAAATTGGCAACAAAGTTTTGCTGACCAAAAAGGCCATCGCAAAGTAACTTTAATCTTGCGTGTTCAAAATCATCAATAGAAATAAAGATTGCCCCATTATCAGAAAGAATTTCCTTTGCTACAGAAAGTCTTTTGTACATGAATGAAATCCATTTAGAATGACGGAATTCGTCATCCTCATCCACATAATGGTCATTATACTTAAAATCTTTATTGCCGGTATTGTAAGGGGGATCGATGTAGATTACATCAAACGATTCTTTTTGCTTTTTTAAATACTCAAGTCCAATTAGGTTATCAGATTCGATTATTCTATGCTGAGGTCCGGATTTCCCAACTTTTTTTGATTTTATCTCTTTTAGAATAATCTCATGTTTCTGAAAATCTAGCTCAATATCTTCAGGCTTATCTTCCCAAAAAAGGCCATTAAGTTGAATGATATTATTGGAGTTTGATTTCATGCTTTTACTTAGCTGATTGATTGTAATCAAGCCACAAGATAATAAATTAGACTAGCTTCTTTCTTCTATCTAACTCTTGGCTTATTAAACTTAACTCTCTACCAGTTTGACCTGCGACTGATGTATTTTCATCAGCTCTTCTAATTAAATAAGGCATTACGTCTACAACAGGGCCATAAGGAACATATTTAGCAACGTTAAAACCTGCTTTGGCTAGGTTAAAACTGATATGATCACTCATTCCTAAGAGTTGAGAAAAATGTATGGTTGGTGTATTGGGTTCTATTCCGTTCTTTTCAATAAGCTTTGCCAACATTAATGAACTGTCTTCATTGTGAGTTCCTGCACATAATGCAATTCGTTGATTATTTTCTATGCAAAATTCAATGGCTAAATTGTAATCCTTATCGGTAGAAATTTTATCTGGCTGAATCGGAGAGGGGTACCCAATTTTGGCTGCTCTGTCTCGCTCCTTTTCCATGTAGGCTCCACGAACAATCTTTAAGCCTATATAAAAACTCTCTTCCAAACATTGAATATATAATCGTTTGATATATTCTAAACGGTCATGTCTGTACATTTGAGCAGTGTTGTAAACAATTGCTCTTTCTTTATTGTACCTAAACATCATTAAAAGTGCTATTTCATCAATAGCATCTTGAATCCAACTTTCTTCCGCGTCTATCATTAGGGGAATACCTGCATTGATAGTATTTTGGCAAATGATATCAACCCTGTTTCTACCTTTTAGAAAATTTGTGTTTTCTTCGTCACTTAAAGTTTCCTGTGCAGATATTTTTTCAAGTAAATCAAAGGGAATTAAACCTGTAAGTTTAATTACACAAAAAGGTATTTTGTTGTCAAGTTTAGCACGCTCAATTGAACCTACCGCTTTTCCCAGACAACGATCAAAGTCTTCATCATCTTGCTTGCCTTCAACAGAGTAATCTAAAATAGTTTTAACATTGTATTCTGCTAATTGCTGAATTCTTGTTTCACAATCTTCAATACTTTCTCCTCCACAAAAATGATTGAAAACAGTAGCTTTTATTATTCCTTTTACAGGAAGTTTTAGCCATAAAGCAAAAGAAAGTAAGCTTGTGCCAATTTTATTTAACCATCCGATAGAGATTAATTTAAAAACATAAAAGGTCTTTTTTAAAGCCTTATCATTTTTATCAGCAAAAGCAACTTCGGTATTATTAAAAGATAACATTAAATGCTAGCGCTTTCAGTTTCCATTTGGCGGTCTACCTTTTTTACTAGGCCTTGAAGAACTTTACCTGGACCAACCTCGGTAAAGTGGTTCGCACCATCTGCAATCATTTGATTCATGATTTGTGTCCACTTAACTGCTCCTGTTAATTGAGCAATTAGGTTTTCTTTTATTTCACTTGGAGTGGAAACTCCTTTTGCGACAACGTTCTGATAAACTGGGCAAATTGGCTCATTGATTTCTGTGTTTTTTATTGCTGCTTCTAACTCAGCTCTAGCAGGTTCCATAAGTGGAGAGTGGAAAGCACCACCAACTGGCAAAACCAAGGCTCTTTTTGCTCCTGCCTCTTTTAAAGCTTCGCAAGCTTTTTCAACAGCCTCTATGCTTCCTGAAATTACTAACTGCCCGGGGCAATTATAGTTTGCAGGAACAACAACGCCATCAACTGTAGCACAAATTCTTTCTACTTCAGCATCTTCCATTCCTAAAACTGCTGCCATAGTTGAAGGCTCTGCTTCACATGCCTTTTGCATGGCATTAGCTCTTTTAGCAACTAATTTTAATCCATCTTCAAAGCTCATAGCTCCACATGATACCAAGGCAGAGAATTCTCCTAAAGAGTGACCCGCAGCCATGTCTGGTTTAAAACTATCGCCCAAGGATTTAGCCAAAATAACTGAGTGTAAAAAGATTGCAGGTTGAGTAACCTTAGTTTCTTTTAATTGCTCTGCAGTGCCTGCGAACATAATCTGGGTGATTTTAAAACCTAAAATTTCGTTTGCTTTTTCAAATAAGGCTTTTGCCTCTTCAGAACTGTTGTAAAGATCTTGGCCCATTCCCGAAAATTGGGCCCCTTGACCAGGAAAAACGTATGCCTTCATAAAATTATATCTTAAAAAAAAATGCCCTTCGTTCTTAAATCGAAGAAGGGCAATAATAAAAAATACTTTTGAGATTTCGATTATCTTCTGTCTCCAAATAGTCTTAATAACATTAAAAACAAGTTTACAAATGTTATGTATAAAGTTAATGCACCAATAATGGCTAGCTTATTAGTTGATTCTGAGCCATATTCAGCGCCGGAACCAATTCTTTTGAGCATTTGAACCTTGTAAGCTGTTAATCCGGTGAATACCAAAACTCCTACACAGCTTATAAGTAAATCTAACATTGTACTTGCTATAAAGAAGTTAACAACCATAGCTATTGTTAATCCAACTACCGCCATCATAAGAATTGCTCCAAATTTGGTTAAGTCCTGCTTGGTTGTGTAACCTAAAACACCCATTACTCCGAAAGTTGCTGCAGCAATAAAAAAGGTAGAGGCAATACTTCCTGAAGTGTAGATTAAAAAGACGAAACTTAAGCTAAGTCCCATTGTGACTGAGTATGCAACAAATAGAGCTAACAAAGTAAATGAAGAGAGGCGTTCAAAAGCAAAGTTCATTATAAGAACAAATGCAAGAGGCGCAATCATTACGATCCACCCTAAGCCTGTCATACCACCAGTTTCAAAATTTACCAAATAAGACAAAAGTGATGCGTTGTTGCCAAATAGGTAGGCGATTAAACCTGTTATTGATAAAGCTCCTGCCATGTATGTAAATACATTAGAAAGAAAGGCTCTTGTCTTTGCTTCTGAATCAATTGGTGTTGATGAAGTAAATTCGTTTTGATTATAATTTTTATTCTGAATATCCATTTTTAATTAGATTAATTTAAAGAGTTATATCAGTTTTAGTGCCAATAAAATTAAACTGAATTTTTGTCAGATTAGCTTAAATCAGCGGAAATTAACTGAATAAATTCCTTACGAGTTGAATCTTTTTCAAAAGCTCCGGTAAAGGCAGAAGTTGTTGTAACAGAGTTTTGTTTTTGGATCCCTCTCATTTGCATGCATAGGTGCTTTGCTTCGATTACCACCGCCACTCCAAGTGGATTTAGTGTATCTTGAATACAAGCTTTTATTTGCTCTGTTAACCTCTCTTGAACTTGCAGTCTTCTAGAAAAAGCGTCTACAACTCTAGGGAGTTTGCTTAAGCCTACAATATGACCGTTTGGTATGTATGCTATGTGAGCTTTGCCTAAAAAAGGGAGCATATGGTGCTCACACATGGAGTAAAGTTCAATGTCTTTAACAATTACCATTTGACTATGGTCCTCTTTAAATATTGCACTTTTTAAGATTTCAGAAGGGTCTAAATCATAACCGTGTGTCAAAAACTGCATAGCCTTAGCCACTCGCTCTGGGGTCTTTAATAAACCTTCTCGGTTTAAATCTTCTCCTAAATCACTAATTATTTGACTGTAATGATTTGAAATAGAACTTATTTTTTCATCATTATAATTGTCTACTCTTTCGTAGCCTTCTGCAAAATCTGTATCTGACATTTTTATTCTCCGTAATATTCAACGTAATTGTTTTCCGTCTCTTGAAGTTTAACACAATGTAAGGTTGAGCCTAAATTTTTAATTGGCCTTTCTAATTGTTTCCAAAAAGCGATAGCTAAGTTTTCGGTCGAGGTCATTATGTCTTTCATAAAATCAACGTCTAAATTTAGATTTCTATGGTCAACATGCTGAATAACTTCTTCCTTAATTATGTCTCCAAGAGTCGATAAATCAACAACAAAACCTGTAGAAGGTTCAACTTTGCCTTTTACAGTAACATGTAAAATGTAATTATGCCCATGCCAATTTGGATTAGAGCATTTTCCAAATGTTTCATCATTTTTTTCGTCACTCCACTCAAGCTTAAATAGCTTGTGAGCAGCGCTAAAACGTTCTCTTCTAGTAATAAAAACCATAATTTAATTTTTTGCAAATATAAGTGGAGTTGAGAATTTATTAGATGAATGATTCACTATTAATATTGAATTTATCAAGATGAAATATAATGTATTAAAGCGTCTAAATTTATAATCAAGAGAAAGGCTCTTTTAAATTATATATTTTCTAATTCCAATGAAAACAAAAATCATGAAAGAATAACCTAAAAAGAAAGGCAAAATAATTGATTTTAATCCAAGAATTAGCATGATAGAAATTAAAAGTAACTGAAAGCCTAAGCCAAAAGTAGAAATGCTTGTCATGAGCCAATTTGGTAATGATTTTCCATCTTGAGCATTTCGATCTAAGTAATAAATTGACTTATCAAAAGGACCATATAAAAGCTGATAGGAAAAAAATAAAATGTTTACATGACTTTGTTTTTCCCCATTCAATGCTTTTGGTACAGAATCTTCTATAATTCTACTAGTTTTATCTCCATTAAGTTTTATTCTTAAAATAACATAGTAGTAATTATAAAGTGTTCCTTGAAGCTGAAGTCCTAGAAAAGCCATTAAGCAAATCCAAACACTTGTTTCAGTTATGTACCATATGGAGATAAAAAAAATAGCATTAAGGATTATATCTGATACTGAATCTAGATATCTGCCAGTATATGATGGCTGTTTTTTAATTCTTGCTAACTCACCATCAGCAGCATCTAAAATAGATTTAAGAATTAAGAAAAAGGCAGCAAGCCAAAAATGACCTTGAATAATACAATAGGCTGCTATTATTCCTGAGATTATAAATCCTATTGTTACATGTATTGCCGTGAATGTTGTGTCTTTTAGGGTATTTGCAATAATTCTCGCTATTGGTCTTCCGTAGTCTGAGAAATCTACAAATTTATGCTCCGTAGGTAATTTGGACATTTACATAGTTGAATATGTATTTTTTAGAATATACTAAGTATTTATTGTGCAAATATAGGTTCCAAATAATGAGAAAAGTAGTTTAATAGTTATTTTCTAATGTTTTAAATTACCACGACAATTAGGCAAATCTTATCGATAGAATTACTTTTGCATTTCAAATTAAAAATTAACTATGTCAAAAGATATTTTAAACTTGGAACCAAAATCTTTGTGGAGAAACTTCACTAAACTAAATGAAGTCCCAAGGCCTTCTAAAAAAGAAGAGAGAGTTATTTTATTTGCTAAATCTTTTGGTGAAAGCTTAAATCTAGAAACTAGTGTTGATGAAGTAGGAAATATTCTGATAAAAAAACCGGCATCAGCAGGTATGGAAGATCGAACAAAGTTGGTTTTGCAGAGCCATTTAGATATGGTTCATCAAAAAAATAATGACACTGTTTTTGATTTTGACAAAGAAGGTATAAAAATGTTTGTCGATGGTGATTGGGTAAAGGCTAATGGCACTACATTGGGAGCAGATAACGGAATTGGTGTTGCAACTATAATGGCATTGTTAGAATCGACTGATATTGCCCACCCGGCATTTGAGGCATTGTTTACCATTGATGAAGAAACAGGAATGACGGGAGCTTTTGGTCTTGAGCCTGGTTTTTTAGAGGGTAAAATATTATTGAATTTAGATACTGAAGATGATGATGAATTAACCATCGGTTGCGCAGGAGGCATTAATGTAAATGCAGTGAAAAAGTATAATGAGATTAGCACTGGTGCTGACCATAAAACTTTTTACATAAAAATTAATGGACTTTCGGGTGGTCATTCTGGAATGGACATTATTAAAGGTTTGGGGAATGCAAACAAGCTGATGAATCGTCTATTATTTCAACTAGATCAAAATTTAAATCTTGGGATACACTCAATAAATGGTGGAGGGCTGAGAAATGCTATTCCTAGAGAATCTGAAGCTACAATTACTGTTGAAGCGGATAAGCTAGAGGTGTTAAAAGAAGTTGCTAATCGATTTGAGAAAAATGTAAGAGCCGAACACGAAGTAACTGACCCTGAATTTAAATTTGAATTAAAAGAGATTGAGGCAGTTAACAAAATTGCAGATCGAGAATTCTCTTCTAAATTGTTACGTGCTATTTATGCCGTCCCTAACGGAATTTATCGCATGAGCTCAACAGTCCAAGGGATGGTTCAAACATCGAATAATATTGCCCAAGTAAAATTAAAGTCAGGTAAGTTTGAATGCCTTTGCCTTTGCAGAAGTTCAGTTGACTCAGAAAAGGAAGATGAAGTAAGAGCAATTCGCTCGGCTTTTTCTACTATTGGAGCAACAGTAAGCGCTGATGGCGATTATCCGGGATGGGCACCAAGAGCTCAGTCTGATATTGTAGATTTAATGAGCAGTTTGTACACCGAGCTATTTGAGGAAAAAGTAAATGTGATGGCCTGCCATGCAGGATTAGAATGTGGAATAATTGGAAGTAATTATCCAGATATGGATATGGTTTCTTTCGGTCCAAATATTCGTGGTGCGCACTCTCCGGACGAAAAGGTTCAAATTAGTTCTGTTCAAAAATATTGGAAGTTTTTGATTGAAACCTTAAAAAGGATTCCTAAGGCTTAAGATTAACCTTTGTAAAGGAGTTTAAAAATATGACTGATTTAAGAATGATGTATAAATGAAAATTCTAGTAACTGCAGCAACAAGGTTTGAGTTATATAGTGTCATGGAGGATACTATTCTAAATCAGATTGAAACGTTAGTTACAGGAGTAGGTATGACTTCCACGGCTTATGTTTTAGGTAAACACTTGGCCAATAATCATTACGACTTAATTATAAATGTTGGAATCGCAGGTGCCTTTAATTATGCTTTAGAATTAAGCCAAGTAGTAGAAGTTCAAGCTGACCAATTTTCTGAATTAGGGGCTGAGGATGGAGAAGATTTTTTGAACTTAGACCAGATGGGTCTGAGTACTTGGAATGAGTTTCCCTTTCAAGAGGGAATAGTAAAAGCTAAAAATTCAATTAACCATCAATTAGAAAAAGTAATTGGCACAACAGTAAACAAAGTTCATGGAAATGAAAAAAGTATTACTGAAGTAAAAAATCGCTTGAATCCTGATGTTGAAAGTATGGAGGGGGCAGCCTTTTTATATGTTTGTGCTAACGAGAATACCGATTGTATTCAGTTAAGAGCTATTTCGAATTATGTTGAAAGACGAAATCGAAATGCATGGCAGATTGATTTAGCCTTAAGTAATTTAGCCAAAGAGCTTTCTATCATTTTGAATCAGATTTTATGAAATTGACTTTAGGTTATTCACCTTGTCCAAACGACACTTTTATTTTTGATGCCATGGTGCACCAAAAAATTGACACAGAGGGTTTAGAGTTCGAAGTCACTCTTGCTGATGTTGAAGAGTTAAATGATAAAGCTTTTAATAAAAAATTAGCCATTACAAAGCTGAGTTATCATGCAATGGCATATTGCCTTAACGATTATCAATTGCTTAATAGCGGTAGTGCTTTAGGTAGTGGAGTAGGGCCTTTATTAATTGCGAAAAAACACCTTTCTGAAGAAGAAATTAATCAGGCAAAAGTTGCTATACCAGGAAAATATACAACAGCCAATTTTTTACTTTCTTTGGCTTATCCGCGTATGAATAATAAACAAGAGGTTTTATTTTCTGAGATTGAGCAAGGAGTAATCAATTGCCAATTTGATGCAGGATTAATCATTCACGAAAATAGATTTACTTACCAAGATAGAGGCTTAATTAAGTTGATTGATTTGGGAAATTACTGGGAAGAAGTTTCTGGAAAATTAATACCACTTGGAGGAATTGTAATAGATAGAAATCAAGATAATTCAATAAAACAAAAAGTAGACAGAGTACTCAAAAGAAGCATTGAGTTTGCTTTTGAAAATCCTGAATCTTCAAATGATTATGTGAAACAGCATGCACAAGAAATGGAAGAAAGTGTTGTTAAACAGCACATAGAATTATATGTAAATAAATACTCGGTGGATTTGGGAAATGAAGGTAGAAATGCTGTCGAGTTCCTATTCCAGTCTGCTTTAGATAAAGGAATAATTGAAAAAATACACGCAAAAATATTTGTAGAAAAATGATTGTAATAACCGGTGCAGCAGGCTTTATAGGAAGTTATCTTTTAAGCTATTTTAATCAAGAAGGTGAAGATCAAATAATCATCGTTGATGACTTTTCATTTCCTGAAAAGAATAAAAATATGGAAGGGAAATCCTATGAAATGAAAATTGAAAGGAAGGAGTTTATTTCATGGTTCGAGAAAAATTACGATCAAGTAGATTTTGTTTTTCACATAGGAGCAAGAACTGATACGACTGAGTTTGATAAATCCATTTTTGATGAATTAAATGTTGCTTACACCAAGGAGATTTGGAATATCTGTGCCGACAAAATGATTGGTTTAGTTTATGCTTCATCTGCTGCTACTTATGGTTTAGGTGAGCATGGTTATGTAGATGATCACTCAATTATAGAAAAATTAGTTCCCTTAAACCCTTATGGTGATTCTAAAAACGACTTTGATAAATGGGCATTAGCACAAACAAATCAACCTCCATTTTGGTGCGGACTTAAGTTTTTTAATATTTACGGACCAAATGAGTTTCATAAAGGTAGAATGGCATCTGTTATTTTTCATGCATTCAATCAGATTTCTGAAATAGGAGCAATGAAATTATTCCAATCTCATAACCCCGACTATAAAGATGGCGAGCAACAGAGAGATTTTGTTTATGTTCATGATTTAGCAAAAGTATGCGATTGGATGGCCGAGAATCAGCCAGAAAGTGGATTGTATAATTTGGGCTCGGGAACAGCAAGAACCTTTTTAGATTTAGTAAATGCTACATTCAAGGCAATGGATAAAGCGCCTGATATTAGCTTTATTCCAACACCAGAGGATATTAGAGATAAATACCAATATTTTACAGAGGCTGATATGACTAAGCTTTACAAAGCAGGTTATCCTGACGAGTTTTCAAGCCTAGAAGAAGGAGTTTCTGATTATGTAAAAAACTATCTAATTCCAGGTAAGTATTACTAGAATGCAGCAAGTTTCTAAGCCTTTACAAATACTATTGCATAGCATTTGGTTATTGCTTTTTGTAATGGCTGTTGTAATGTATAAAGAAAGACTTTATGCAGATGCTTCGTACTATTTTTTTCATGCAATAAATTCTGGAGGTTTTCATGTTGAGCACGGTAGGGTAGTGCTTGCTATTTCGCAGATGGTACCATTAATTGGTTATTATCTATATATGCCACTTAAGGTTTTAATGGTATTAGGTTCCTTAGGTCATGAAATTTTTTATTACTCAATCTTTCTACTTTTATTTTATAAACTTAAAGACCAAGCAGGTGGTATAGCCGTTTTGTTAATTCATGTTATCGGGCAATTATGGTTGTATTACAGCCCCATGCTAGAGATTTGCTATGGTGCGGCTTTATCGGTTTTATTTTACTCCATACTTAAGAACGAAAAATACAAGGACGATAAATGGCTATTGTTATTGTTGGTCGTTCAGTGGTTTGTTATGACAAGTCACTTGGAAAATTTTATTCTAATTGCTACTCCTATTGTCTATGATATAATCGATCGTGGCTTTAAAAAGCGAATTCATTTGATTTTAGGATTTTGGATGTTATTGGGTTTTTTGCTTGAGTTTTTAACTATGAGTGGTTATGAGATGGGTAAAATTAATGCCGGTTCCCCTGATAGTCCTGTTGGAATGAAAAATATGCTCGACCTAGACTATCTCTCAAGTTTGTGGAATTTGTTTAGCAACTATTATTTGGACTTAACCATACTCTTTATTTTGTCTGCAGCTTATTTGTTGATCCAATTGAAATTGAAAAAAGCACTTATTTTAATAGGTTCAGTGCTAGCATTAATTGCAATTGTAAATAAAGCTGCCTTAGCTAATGAGTTTACTCGATACTATGAGTCTATGTATAATCCGCTTGTAACCTTGGTGGTTGTAGGTTTTATGTATGAGGTTTTTAGCGCTCAAAAAAAACTACTTAGAAATGTATTAGTTGTCGGGTTATGCATGATAGCATTATTTCGAATAAATTGGATATGGGAAAACGGAAATGACTTTAGGTTAAGAAGTACGCAAATGGAACGTAATGTAGATTATTTGCAAAGTTTGGGTCACTCGAAATATTTAGCCAATAAGGAAAACTACCAAAGAAAATACTCAAATGTAGCATGGTCAAACCCTATAGAAACATTGCTTTATTCCGCTATTGATGGCAAAGAAAATTGCTTGAGTATTTCTAATTATGATGATTATACTCATAATCGAAATTTTAAGATTTTAAACGATTCAAACTATATTTTTAGAAGGTTCGAAATAGAAGATTATAGCTTTTTAAACCCACGTTTTTTTAAGCTTAACAAAGAAAAATATCATACCGTAAATAATGGCGGGTTTGAAAAAAGTTACAAGGAACTAGCTAAAAATATAAAGATTGAAATGGTCGACTTTAATTATTCTGTTCCTGGAGATACAAGCTACTTAACGGTTAGAATCATAAATGAAAACCAAGAAAAAATACCTTCTAATCTAACCGAGAAAATCTACCTTTCTTACCATTGGTATAAAGACAATGAGTTATTTGATTGGGATGGTTTAAGAACGCCAATTGAGGTTGACGTTTATGGGCAATATGAACAAGATATTGAAGTTCATATTCCAAATGAAAAAGGCAATTACGAGTTAGTTCCTGATATAGTATTAGAAGATCGTGATTGGTTTATGCTGGGAGAGAGGTATTACTTAGAGATTAATTAAAAGCTATATTTTACAATACAATAAAGTGCTTTAACTCCATCTTTCCAGCCTATCTTTTTGCCTTCTTCATAACTTCTTACAATATACTTAATAGGAACTTCGTCGATTTTTAAGTTTTTAACCTTCGCCAACTTTGCTGTTACTTCAGGTTCAAAACCAAAACGTTCTTCTTTTAGGTCTAATGCTTTGGCAATTGAAGTTCTCATTAACTTATAGCAAGTTTCCATATCTGTAATTCGTAGTCCTGTAAAAGAGTTTGAGAGTTTTGTTAAAAACAAATTAGCCCATAAACCTAAACCTTCTTTACCTTGATTTCCTTTCTTGAACCTGGAGCCATAAACAACGTCTAAACCATTATCAATCGCTTTTTTTAGAATTGTATTTATATCATTTGGATCTAGCTCTAAATCTGCATCTTGGGGAATTAAATAATCTCCAGTTGCTTCTTTAATTCCATAATGCAATGCTGCACCTTTGCCTCTATTTACCTTTCTGTTAAAGCACTTGATGTTAACCGTCGGATTTTCTTGAATGAAGCCATGAATAAGTCTTTCGGTGCCATCTGATGAATAATCGTTGACAACAATAATTTCCTTTTCAATGGAACTAATTAATTCTAAACTTGAAATAATTTCTAGAACTTCAACGATAGTTTTTTCCTCGTTGAAGGCAGGAATAATGATAGAAAGCTTTTTCATTTGAGTGCTAAAGTTCTTCTTTTAAATCAACTAAAAAAGCTTTAATCTTCTTTAAAGATTGAATCATTTCAGCCTGATGAATTACGTCATCTTTGTTATCTTTTAACTTCTTTTTAGCTCCTTCTAGGGTATAGCCTCTTTCTTTAACTAAGTCAAAAATTAAATGAAAATTATCGACGTCTTGTTTGGTAAACATTCTGTTACCTTTCTTATTTTTTTTAGGCTTTATGATGTCAAACTCCTTTTCCCAAAAACGAATTAATGAGGCATTAACCTCAAACATTCTTGAGACTTCACCAATTGAATAGTACAATTTGTTGGAGTTCATAAGCAAAATAATTTTGCCTAAAATTAACTGAAAAAATGCTTAATCGAAAGATTGATTTGACTGAGAGGAGATTTCTATCATCTCATCATATTCTTCAGGACTTAAGTCATTGAAGTAGAAATTAATCGGGTTAATCTTATCTCCATTTCTAATCACTTCATAGTGCAAGTGAGGTGCAACTGAAGTTCCAGTATTGCCAACATAGCCGATAACTTCACCTCTTTTTACTTTTTGACCTTTTCTTACATTAAATTTTTGCATGTGACCATAAAGTGTTTTGTAGCCATATCCATGGTCAATAACAATGTGGTAGCCATAACCTCTTCTTTCTTTTTTGGCACTTACAACAACACCATCACCTGTGGCATAAATTTCAGTTCCACGTTCAGCAGAAAAGTCCATTCCGGTATGTTTTTTCCAAATTTTATGAATTGGGTGCATTCTCATACCGTACCCCGATGCCATTCTCCTTAAATTCTTGTTTGGAATCGGCTGAATCGCAGGTATTGAAGCAATCATTTTTTCTTTCGATTTTGCCATTTTAAAAACATCATCGTAAGACTTTGATTGAATATAGAGTTGTTTTGAGATTTTATCAATTTTCTCAGCACTTTCTATAATTAGTTCAGAATTTTTGTAACCTTCTAGTTTTTTGTAACGGTTTACACCACCAAACCCTGCTTCTCTAATTTCTTTAGCAATTGGCTCTGCCTCGAAAATAACACGATAGATTTCATCATCTCGTCTTTGAATATCTTCCAATACACTAGATACTTGATCCATTCTTTTATCTAGAAATTCGTATTGAGCTTTTAGCTGGCTATTTTCCCTTTTAAGAAGTTTTTCTTTAGGTGAGTCGATGAACTGTGTTACCATCAAATAGATAAAAAGCCCAAATACCGCGCTTGAAAATAAGTAGGTAGAGATTTTAGACAATCTTTGCTTCCAGCCGATTTCAATCTTCTCGTAGCTAAGGGTTCTTGTATTAAATCTATATTTTGTTCTAGACAATTTTACTTCTTATTTAAGTAATTTTGACGATTTTTAAAGCGACACAAAGTTAAAACTAATTGTATTACTATCAAATACAAAGGTGATGGCCAAATGTTAATATAAGTTATTGAACTTTAAAAGTTTTCAACAGACATGGATTCAAAACAGATTAGAAAAACGTTTATAGAGTTTTTTAAAAATAAATTTCACGAGATTGTTCCTTCGGCGCCAATAGTAGTAAAGGATGACCCTACTTTGCTATTTACGAATGCTGGAATGAATCAGTTTAAAGATGCCTTTTTAGGAAATGCAGAACCAAAGGCTAATCGGATTGCTGACTCTCAAAAATGCTTAAGAGTTTCCGGTAAGCACAATGATTTAGAAGAAGTGGGAGTAGATACCTATCACCACACCATGTTCGAAATGCTTGGGAATTGGTCTTTTGGAGATTATTTTAAAGAAGAAATGATTCCATGGTCATGGGAATTACTAACCGATAAATTTGGCTTAGATAAGGATAGACTTTATGTTACTGTATTTGAAGGAGATGAAGAAGATAAGATAAAAGAAGATATAGAAGCCTATAATGCTTGGGCAAAAATTATTGATAAGGATAGAATCCTTAAAGCAAATAAGAAAGACAACTTTTGGGAAATGGGCGAAGTAGGGCCATGTGGTCCTTGCTCTGAAATTCATATTGACCTGCGTTCTGAATTAGAACGTAAAAAAATTGACGGAAAGACTTTGGTAAATGAGGACCATCCTCAGGTGGTTGAAATTTGGAATTTAGTTTTCATGGAGTTTAACCGAATGAAGGATAGAAGTCTTAAAAAATTGCCTGCAAAACATGTGGATACTGGAATGGGTTTCGAAAGACTTTGTATGGCACTACAGGGCAAAACATCAAATTATGATACTGATGTATTTATGCCATCAATCCATAGATTAGAAAAAATAACTGGGGTTGATTATACTTTTAGCGATGCTAAGAAAGATGTTGCATTTCGCGTAATTGTTGACCACATTCGAGCAATCGCTTTTTCAATTGCAGATGGGCAACTTCCTTCGAATACAGGAGCAGGTTATGTTATTCGAAGAATTTTAAGAAGAGCTGTAAGATATGGTTACAGCTTTCTCGACATAAAGAAGCCATTTATGTTTCAATTGCTTACACCGCTAAATGAAACCTTAGGCGAGCAGTTTCAAGAATTAGTTAACCAGAAAAGTCTTATCGAAAAAGTAATAAAAGAGGAGGAGCAATCATTCTTGAATACTTTGGATAAGGGAATTCAACTATTTGAAAATTATGCGAGTAAAAACTCAGGAAAAGTTGAAGGGGATTTTGCTTTTGAGCTTTACGATACATTTGGTTTTCCGATTGACTTAACTCAATTATTGGCTTCTGAAAAAGGCATGGAAGTCGATATGAAAGGCTTTGAGGAGAATCTAAAGGCTCAAAAAGACCGCTCAAGAAAAGCAACAAAAATTGATGCTCAAGATTGGGTTGAATTGATTAAAGATGAAAAAGAGGAGTTTATAGGTTATGATTACACAGAATCAAAGGTAAAAATTACCAAGTACCGAAAAGTAAACCAAAAAGGGAAAGACTTTTACCAGTTGGCTTTTAATCTAACTCCATTTTACCCAGAAGGCGGCGGCCAAGTTGGAGATACTGGTTACATTGATGATGGAAATGAGAAAATTTCTATTTTCGATACGAAGAAAGAAAACAATCTAATTATTCATTTTACAAAAGAGTTACCAAAAAATGTAGCCGTAAATTTTACAGCTAAAGTGAGTGATTCTAAAAGAAAGTTAACAGCTGCAAATCATTCTGCCACACATTTATTGCACGAAGCTTTAGGAGATATTTTAGGGGAGCATGTTGAGCAAAAAGGTTCTTTGGTAAATGCTGATTATTTACGATTTGATTTTTCTCATTTTCAAAAAGTAGATGCAGATCAGATTAGAGCAATTGAGCAACAGTTAAATACTAAGATTAGAGAAAATATTGCTTTAAACGAAGAGCGAGCAATACCGATTGATGAAGCAAGAGAAAAGGGAGCTATGGCATTATTTGGTGAAAAGTATGGCGATGTGGTTCGTATGATTCAGTTTGGTTCTTCAGTAGAACTTTGCGGAGGAATTCATGTACAAGCAACAGGCGAAATTGGTTTGTTTAAAATTGTTTCAGAAGGAGCAGTTGCAGCAGGAATTAGAAGAATAGAAGCTGTATCCTCAGAGAAGGCCTTAAAGCTGTTTTTTGAGCAAAATGATTTAATTCAAGACTTAAAATCAAGTTTAAAAAATCCTAAGAACCTATCAGTTTCAGTTGATAATTTGTTGTCTGATAATCAAAAGTTGCAAAAAGAGATTGAAGCATTTAAAGTTAAAGCAGCGGGAAATTTAAAAGGAGATTTAATTAATAAGGTTGTTTCTCAAAACGGAGTAAACGTTTTAATCGAAGAAGTGGACTTAGATGCGGGAGGTATAAAAAATATTGCATTTCAATTAAAAGCTGAAATTGATAATTTATTCATGGTTTTAGCTTCAAAAAAAGGTGGGAAGCCATCATTAACAGTTTTGGTTAGCGATAATTTAGTCGCTGAAAAAGATTTAAATGCTGGAAACATTGTTCGAATATTGGCCAAAAATATTCAAGGTGGCGGAGGTGGACAAGCCTTTTTTGCAACCGCAGGTGGTAAAAACCCGGGCGGTATTGTTAAAGCACTGGAAGAAGCAAAAGGATTAGTTTAAAGTGAATGGATTAGACAATTTGGAACTGCTTATAAATGAAGAGTCATTTAAGGTGTTTAGAAAAGCGATAATAGCTTCTTTTTCTGCTTCATTTAAGTTTGCTCCTCCAAGGTGTTGCTTAATTTTACTATCTACATTTAAACTAGCATTCGGGTTGTCATAAAAATCAAGAACTTCTTTTAATGTCTTAAACCTACCATCATGCATATAGGGCGCTGAAAATCCTAAATTTCGAATTGAAGGGACTTTAAATTTTCCATAATCAGCATCTTTGTTTGTAACGCCACCAAGTCCTTGATCTTCGTAATCGCTAAGCTTTTCTTCTGAAACGAGGCCATTATTTTTAAATTTACCTATTGTTCCTAGAACGTCTTGGTCTGTTGTATGGCAATGTAAACACTTCCCTTTTACTTGGTCGTTCATTAATTCGAAACCAAAATATTCTTTTTTGTTAAAGAAGTTTCCCCTCTAACGACACGATCAAATTTGGAGTTTTGAGAAATTAAGGTGCGTTCGAATTGACCAATAAGTTTAACAATTAAGTTGCTATCTATTATTGTGCTTCCGAATACCTTATCAATCATAGGTTTATAAAAACTACTGTTTGTTATTCTTGAAGCCGCAATTAGCCAATTTAAATCCATTTCTGAATGTGTTTGAAGTGGCTCGAAAGCTTGCTCCTCAATTGTGTTTGCTCTTCCGTCCCAAAAGTATTTTTCATACCATAAAAGATTAAAAAGTGGCATTGTGTTTCTTTTAGTTAACTCACCATCTATACCTTTACTAAATGAAATGCTATCTCCAAAACTAAACTTTTGTTGATGGCACGAAGAGCATGAAAAACTGCTATCTCTGCTAAGAATAGGGTCGTAGAACAAGTATCTTCCAATTTTTGCCTCTTCTGAGTTAACGAGGACCTGATTCTTAATTGGGATTTCCGGAAAGTATTTTAATTTCCCAAAATCAAATGTATCGTTTTGAACAAAACTGGATAAACTAACTGATATTAAAATTATTAGAAAAAAGCTTAAAAACTTATTCGAACTCAAATTTTGCATTTATCTTTCAATGATAATTTTATGAATTTCAGTCTTTAAATTGGTTTTAATTTTTAAGAAATAGATGCCAGTGTCATAAGATTCTGTATTAAAATAAAACTTCGTGGGACAATTGACCCACTCTCTTATCAATTTACCACCAGAATTAATCAGTTGCATATTTTCTATAATATGAAAGTCTTCTGTTTTTCTTGTATTAATATTTATCCTGTCGCTTGCAGGGTTAGGCGATATTGTAATGTATTCCGATGGTTCTTCTTCATTAATTGTATGGATTAGTGTTATGTTATTAATCATGTTGTCTATCATCCAGCCTTCATTTTGATTTGCCGAATCTGCAACAACAGAATATCTAAACTCTAAAGAGTCTTGAAGAAATAACCAAGACATATCAAAGCATAGCCAGATGTTTTTCCATGTTGTGTCTTGTCCTGTGAATCCAATTTTCCCGTTTACTAATGTGTCTACATTACTTGAATCAAACCCATAAAAGTTATAAGTATATGGGTTATTAAAAACGTTAGTCCATGTTTTACCTGTGTCAGAAGAGTATTCTATCAATCCTCCGTCAACACCACTTTCAAAATCTAGTTTTTGATTCCATTGAATGGCAAGTACTCCCCAAAAGAAAAAAGTCCTGTCAATTCCAAAACTAAAATAGGATGAGTCATTTGGCTTATAATTGTTAATTGTGTCTGTTATTAAAGCATTTGGTAATGTTGATGCACTATTAAATTTAGCCTTCATTGGTGGTCCGACTTGCCATGAGTTGTTTATATTGCTATCAATTACAATAGGTACAGTCAAAAACGGTATGGTATCATTACCATCAAAATATTGTGTTTTTATTTGGGCACAAACATTTGTTATGTAAACACTCAAAATAAGGCATAAAAATCTTTTCATGATGCTTTGGCTTTAACGCATCACTTCAGTCAATTAAAAATTGAGAACGGAATTTAAAGGAGTAGAAGTATTGCTATAGTTTTAGTTTAATGATTTCTCTGAAGTTAGCAATATTTTTTAGGAATACTCTACTTAGGAATAACATACATCTCAACATCTCTTGCACTAATCTCTTGTCCGCCAAGTATAATTAGTCTCTCAACAACATTTCTTAATTCTCTGATATTACCTGTCCAATTATAATCACATAGTAATTTAATAGAATCTGCCGACATAGTTTTCTCTGGGCTACCTTGTTCCTTGCATACTCGTTGTAAGAAAAAGTCAATTAGAGCAGGAACGTCATCCCTACGATCATTTAAAGAAGGAACGTGGATTAGAATAACGCTCAGTCTATGATATAAATCTTCTCTAAAATTACCATCTGCAGTTTCTTTTCTAAGGTCTTTATTAGTTGCAGCTAATACTCGAACATTTATATTAATGTCTTTCTCACCACCAACTCTTGTTATTCTATTTTCTTGTAATGCTCTTAAAACTTTAGCCTGCGCACTAGCGCTCATGTCTCCAATCTCATCTAAGAAAATCGTTCCGCCTTGAGCTTGCTCAAATTTCCCTTTCTTTTGCTTAATAGCAGAAGTAAAGGCTCCTTTTTCATGACCAAATAATTCACTTTCTATTAATTCACTGGGTATAGCAGCGCAGTTTACTTCAATAAATGGATTCGCTTTTCGAGTAGAATTCTGATGCAGGTTTCTTGCAACTAACTCTTTGCCTGTTCCATTTCCACCTGTAATTAAAACACGAGCATCAGTAGGAGCAACCTTATCAATCATCTCCTTAACTTTCTGAATTCCTTCGCTCTCTCCAATGATATCATTCAGTTTACTCTTGTATACTTTCTTTTTTAGTTCTTTAGTTTCCTCAACTAATTCATTACGATCGAGTGCATTTCTTACAGTAACTAATAATCTGTTTAAGTCAAGTGGTTTTGCAATAAAGTCAAAGGCACCAATTTTAATGGCTTCAACAGCTGTTTCAATATTTCCATGACCAGAAATCATGACAATTGGTGATTCATAATTGATTTCCTGAAGCTTTTGAAGTAGCTCAATACCATCTAATTTGGGCATTTTAATATCGCATAGGATTAAGTCAAATTTCCCAGCTTTTGCTTTTGCGAATCCTTCTTCACCATCTTCTGCAGTATCGACCTTAAACTTTTCAAACTCTAATATCTCTTTAAGCGTACTTCTTATTGGTCGCTCATCATCAATCACTAAAATCTTTGCCATACTTTATCCTTTAAAAAATAACCATTTGCCAATCTCTTTAAAGTTGATCTTTTTACCATACATTAAAATACCTGTTCGGTAAATTTTACCCGCCATCATAGTTGAGCCTATGAAAGTTGCTATAAGTAAAACCATTGAAAGAGCAATTTCCCATTCTGCAACTCCAAAAGGAACTCTAACCATCATTACTATTGGAGATGTAAACGGAATTATTGAAGCCCAAAAGGCCACTGATCCATCAGGGTTTTCCATTGCTACTTGCGCAATTACTATTCCTATTATTAATGGTATTGTTACAGGCATCATAAATTGTTGTGTATCTGTTTCGTTATCTACCGCTGAGCCTATGGCTGCAAATAAAGAACCATAAAGCAGGTATCCACCGATAAAGAAAAATACAAAACAGCCTATTACCACAGGGAAGTTGATTAATGAAAGTTGAAACATTACTTCGTCCATTGGATTACTATTTTGTTTTTGCTGATTTTCTTTTAAAGCAGGATTAAATTCTTCTAATTGCTGAACTTGTTCTGTTTGAACTTTGTCGAACTTTTCACTAAAAACTGTTTTAGTAATTCCTACAATAGCTGAGGATAGACCAATCCATAAAGCAACTTGTGTTAATGCAACTAACGCAATTCCAATAATTTTACCCATCATTAACTGAAAAGGTTTTACTGAAGAGATTATAACCTCTACTATACGGTTTGTTTTTTCCTCAATTACACCACGCATAACCTGGACTCCAAATAAAAAGATGAAAAAGTAAATAAACATGGCTAAAACCAATCCTACACCTGTTGCTAATTCATCTGCAGACTCCTCAGATTCTCCTGAATCATTTAATTTATTAGAAACGATTTTTACTCTAGGTCTTAAGCCGCTTATCTGATCTAAACTTAAGCTATATAAATCTTCAAGCTTCTTGTTTTCAATTGTTTTAGCTATTTGTCCTTCCATGTAGCGAATTGAGCTTCCCTTAGGTTTATCCTTATAAAATAATTGTGCCGTTTCGGGCAGGGTTACTATAACTTTTGGAATATGAAGAACAGCTGTATAGTCACCATTATTATTTAAGTCTTCATGTGCTTCTGTTAAAGAACGAAATGTATGTTCAAAATCTATATTCTCAGTATTTTTTAGCTTATTTATAAATAAGCCTGACTCATCAATAACTTCTACTTTTTGCGAATCTTCTTCTCTTGTAGCCAACCAAGCAGGCACAATCATCAACGCCGCTATTAAAATTGGACCAACTAAACTCATAATTAAGAATGACTTTTTCTTAACTCTAACTAGGTACTCTCTTTGAATAATTAAACTAACCTTACTCATAACTTATGACTTTGAATTTGCTTTTACTTGTTTAATAAAAATATCACTCATACTTGGAATAACTTCTTGAATTCCAAAAACCTCTACTTCAGAAATAATTGCCTTTAAGAGTTCGTTAGGCGATTTGTTGTCCAATAATTTTACTGTAGCTTTTTTATATTCGCCAACATCAGAAGACGAAATTAACTCACAGCCTGTCCATAAAGCTGTTGTAAAGCCAATCATATTCCCTTTAAAAGTAATTTCATAAATACCTTCCTTAAAGTCTTGTTGGATTTGCTTAACCGGTCCACTAAGAATTTTCTTAGCGTTGTTAATTAATGCAATATGCTCACAAATTTCTTCAACAGAACCCATATTATGGGTAGAAAGAATTATCGTAGAACCTTCTTCTTTCAATCTCATTATTTCTGATTGAATTAAGTTAGCATTTATTGGATCAAATCCACTAAAGGGCTCATCCAAGATTAAAAGCTTAGGTTCATGTAATACAGTTACAATAAATTGAACTTTTTGAGCCATACCCTTAGAAAGTTCTTCTACTTTTTTATTCCACCAAGGTGTAATTTCAAATTTTTCGAACCAAACTTTAAGCTTTGCCTTTGCGTCAGACTTAGATAATCCTTTCAGTTGAGCCAGGTAAAGAGCTTGCTCCCCAACCTCCATTTTCTTGTAAAGCCCTCTCTCTTCCGGCAAATACCCAATCATTTCGACATGCTTGGGAGCTAATGCTTCTCCATCCAAAATGATTTTCCCAGAATCAGGTCCAGTAATTTGATTTATAATTCTTATAAATGAAGTTTTTCCGGCACCATTTGGGCCTAAAAGGCCAAAAATACTTCCTTTGGGAACTTCAACGCTAACGTCATCTAATGCCCTGTGACTGGCATATTGTTTTACAATATTTTCTGCAACTAAAATTGATTCCATTTTATCCTTGAATGTTTTTTACAAATATATGTTGAGAGGATTAATCTTTTAACTTTTTTGGATAAAAGGTAATGTCTTGATTTTAACAACTTTTTAAAGGGTTTATGGATATATTTGTGTTTCTAACAAATTCTATGAAGAAAAAACTACTTACTGCAGCCTTAATTACTACTGTTTTTATGTCTGCAACTACATTAAAAGCTCAAAATCCAGATGCAGCTGTTGAAGAAATTGTAATGGATGATGTCTATGCTGCAGGCTCTCCAGAAACCATTAATGTAAAATTTAAGAATGCAGGTACTACCTCATTTAGTGGTGTTACAATTAATTGGAGTTCTGATGGCGGAGCAACTGTTAATGCATATCCGTTAAATGGTTTTCCTTTTGGACCAAACGCATCTTTTACTTTGGCACACAATGTTCAAATAACATTCGCAAATCCTGGAACCAATACGGAAATTATGGTTTGGACGAGTAATCCTGGAGGCCAGACAGATGCTAATACATCAAACGATACATTAAGGAAACAGATATTCGTAAACAATGGTACAACAGTTACTAGAAATGTTTTTATTGAAGAATTTACAACAGCACCTTGTGGTTTTTGTCCTGATGGAGCATATGTTCTTGAGAATGTTTTAGCAGGAAACCCTACAGCAATAGGTTTAGGAATTCACGCGGGTTTTGGCACCGATGCAATGACTATTCCTGAGCACTCTACGTTAGCAAGTGCTTTTGCTTCCGGAGCTCCTTCTGCTGCAATTGACAGAGTTAGATTTAGTGGTGAGTCTAATGTTGCAATTAGCCGCAACGTTTGGAATTCGAGAGTTAATTTAAGAAGGTCTGTTGGTGCAGCAGTAGATTTCGTAATTAATGGATCATATGACCCTGTTTCAAGAACGGCTACAGTAACAGTTAATGCAAATTTTGTTGATTTTGTATTATCGGGAGATATCAGACTAGGAATGTATATTGTTGAGGATAACGTTGATCAAACAGGACAAGGTTACAACCAAACAAATTATTACAATACTCAAGGAGGTCATCCATATTATCAAGCGGGAAATCCAATTATAGGTTATAATCATAGACATGTTGTAAGAGATGTTTTCCCTGCAGGAAATCCTTGGGGAGATAATTCTGTAATACCATCTAGTCCCGCATCAAACGGCTCATATAGTCAAACGTATACTTTTTCAATCCCTACATCATGGGATGCTAACGAAATTGATATCGTAGCATTTGCAGGTTATTATGGAACTTCGGTTAATGACCGCGACATATTAAATGCGGGTAAAGCTAAATTGACTTCTCTTGTGACTAATATATCTGAAGTAAAAGCTGATTTAGAAAGCTTAAACGTTTTTCCAAACCCATCTAGTAATATTTCAAACTTAAAATTCAATCTAAGTCAAACTAGTGCTGTAAATATTGAATTAAGAGATTTAACTGGGAAATTAGTCCTTAAAGAGGATTATGCTGCTATGTCAAAAGGAAATCAATTAATTCAAATAAACGTTACTGACTTAAAAGCAGGAATTTATTTTGTTAGACTAAATATAAATAATCAACAAATCACAAGAAAAATATCTGTGGTGGATTAATTTAAATCCATTCCTCAAGCTATTTAATCTTTTAAAAATATAAGATGCAACTTTTGGTGCATCCTACTTAATATTGCAAAACTAACTCTAATTATAAATTAATCAATATTTAAAAATGAAAAAAACAAATACTATTTTGAGTTTATTGTTATTGTTTATTGCCTTTGGCTCTAATGCACAAACAATATTCTCCGAGGACTTTAATGGAGGAAATTCCTTAAGCAATTGGACAATGTTCAATGTTGATGCACGGACTCCAAATACGAATGTTGCTTATGTAACAGATGCTTGGGTAATAAGAGAAGATTTTGACTCTACTGGAGTAATGGACAGCGCAGCAACAAGTACTTCTTGGTATACTCCTGCAGGGGCATCTGATGATTATATGGTTTCACCGGCTATTGCTTTAACTGCAAACAATGTTTTAGAATGGCAAGCTAAGGCTCAAGATGTTAACTTTCCAGATGGTTATGAATTAAGAATTTCTACAACTACTCCAACTGTAGCCGGCCTTCTGGCAAACCCTGCATTATTCACAATTGCTAATGAAAATGGAGTTTGGACAAATAGATCTATTGACTTAGGTCTTGCAGGTTATGCAAACCAAACGGTTTATTTAGCATGGCGAAATATTTCTAACGATATGTTCCTATTGTTAGTTGATAATATTAAAGTTTACAAGCCGGCTTCATTAGATGTTGGAGTTTCTGCAATTTTATCTCCAGCTTCTAGATGTGGATTAAGCACTACTACTAATGTTACGGTTGAAATTACAAACTTTGGTTTAACACCTGTATCTAACATCCCTGTTAGATATGTATTTAATTCAGCGCCTCCATTTGTAATCGATACATTCCCTGGAACAATCGCTCCTGGAGGCACTGCAACACATACCTTTACTACAGGTACTGTTAATGTAGGTGCTCCTGGAACTTATACAATAAGTGCTTATACAGCTTTGGCAAATGATGGTAATGCGGGAAATGACGGTATTACAAATCAGCAGGTAGTAAATTCTCAAAAATCTTTCCCTTACACTGAAAATTTCGATGCTTTAACATCACAGACTTCAGGAAACTTTTCAAACGGATGGACCGGAACTCAAGATGGATCATTTACTTGGTTTGCTAATACAGGTGGAACCACTAGTACTGCTACAGGACCAAGTTCCGACCATACTAGCGGAAGTGGTACATATATGTACACTGAAGCAAGTTCGCCTTCTGCGCCTGGAAATGAGATTTCTTTAATTTCTCCATGTATTGATTTATCTTCAAACCCGACAGGAATTGCAATGGATTTTTACTACCATATGTTTGGTGCTGATATTCAAACACTATTCGTAGAGGTAGACAATAATGGTACTTGGGTAACAGTAGATTCAATTGTAGGTCAACAGCAATCCGCTAGTTCTGATCCATGGTTGTTAAGGTCTGTAAACCTTTCTGCTTATACTAGCTTATCTGAGTTAAGAGTTAGATTTAGAACAGTAAGAGGGGCAAGTTTTAATGGAGATGTAGCTATAGACGATGTTGTTTTTTATACTCCTGCTCCAAATGATGCAGAGTTACAATCAGTAAACTTGCCAGCAACAGCTCAAGTAGGTTCTGCAGTAACAATTTCTGGAACAATAAGAAATGCAGGCTCAGCATCTATGACAAGTTTACAAGTCAATTGGTCTGAAAATGGAGGAACAGCTAATACAGATAACTTAAGTTTATCTCTATTATCTAATGCTACTACTAATTTTACCCATACGGTTACTTTAACAGCTGCAAATGCAGGTTCATTTACTGATATTAAAGTTTGGACATCTAATCCAAACGGAATGACAGATGGTAATACTATGAATGATACCATTGATCACCAAATCTATGTAAATACTGGGGCTTCTGTTCAAAGAAAGGCCGTTTTAGAAGAGTATACAACTTCTGTTTGTCAGTTCTGCCCAGACGGAGCCGTTGTAGTTGAGCAGGTATTGGCACAAAATCCAAATGTAATTGGAATTGGAGTGCATTCTTGTTTTGGTACTGACGCAATGACTAATACTGAGGCATCATCCATTTGTTCAACTTTAGGAAATAACAGTGCTCCAACTGGAATGGTGGATAGAACTGTATACCCTGGTGAGTCAAGTGCTGCATTTAGTAGAAACTTATGGCAATCAAGAGCCAACGCAAGAGCTGCGCAAGGAGCTCCTGTTGGATTAACTATTACTGGTTCTTATGTTCCGGGAGCAAGCACTGCTTCAGTAACAGTTAGTTCTAGCTTTGTTGATTTTCCGCTTCCTGGTAATCTTAGTTTAAGTTTAGCCGTTCTTGAGGATAGTGTTGTTGGGCCTTCAGGATCACCTAATGGTTTAGGTCAATACCCGAATAATGGTTGGAATCAAGTTAATGCATACAATACACAGGCAGGTCACCCATATTTTGGAGCGGGTAACCCAATTCCAAACTATGTTCATAGACATGTATTAAGAGATATCTTACCATCTACTTGGGGAGATCAAACAGTAATTCCTAATACAATAGCACTAAACACTCCATATTCAAGAATATTTACTGTATCTATTCCAACAACTTGGGATTATGAGCAGTTATCTGTTGTAGCTATGGTAAACTATGCTGGATCTGGTATCGAGAACTACCAAATTTTAAATGCTGAACAAGTTAAATTAAGTCAATTAACTACTGGTTTATCTGAAGTTTCAAGCAATGTAAATGGTATTGAATTAGCACCTAACCCAACGGCTGATTTAAGTAAGATAACTTTTAACCTAGTAAGAAATGCAAATGTAAATCTTACTGTTATGGATGTTACTGGAAAAGTTGTTCAAGAAAATAATTTAGGAACATTAACTAAAGGAAGACAGCAAGCAATTATTGATGCTTCTGCTTTAGAAAATGGATTCTATTTTGTGAATTTAAGAGTAGGAGAAGAGTTAATTACAAGAAAGATTTCTGTAATGCACTAATCGAATCCTAATAGATATAAAAGCCTCCAGTCATTCTGAACTTGTTTCAGAATCTGGAGGTTTTTTTATGCTTTTTTTTAGGAGTCACAAAATCGTCATGCATTCTTAGTAATTTGGTTATTCCATGAGTGAACAGTTTCTTAACACTTCAATTGAATTCTTAAAGGGTGTTGGTCCTAAGCGAGCTGAAATTCTTGCTAAAGAACTGCAGGTAAGGATATACAAAGATCTTCTCTTCCATTTTCCTTTTCGATATATAGATCGAACTAAGTTTTATAAAGTATCAGAAATTAATGCTGATTTACCCTATGTTCAAATAGTAGGAGAGATTACTTATATGGAAGAAGTTGGGGATCGTTTTAAAAAACGATTAATTGCAACTTTTAAAGATGAAACAGGGTCAATTGAATTACTTTGGTTTAAAGGAGTAAAGTTTATAAAATCTAAACTTAAAATTGGAGAGAAATATGTTGCTTTTGCGAAGCCTACAGCTTTTAATAATAAGCTCAACTTGGTTCATCCTGATTTAGAAACATTAGTTGAATACAAGAATGCAATTAACACAAGTTTGCAGCCTGTATATCATGCATCTGAAAAATTAAACAGAAGTGGTTTAGCAAGTAAAAATATATCTAAGTTAACTCGAATCTTGTTACCTCAAGTTAAGGGTAAGGTTGATGAAAATATTTCTGATTATTTAAGAGTAGAATATAAACTTCTTACTCGTGAGCAGGCAGTTTTTAATATACATTATCCTAAGAATACAGAATGGCTGAAGCATGCAATTCGCAGATTAAAATTTGAAGAATTGTTTTTTATTCAACTAAATCTTCTAAAGTTAAAACAAGTAAAATTATCGAAGTCATTTGGTTATCCATTTTCAAAAATTGGTGACTATGTCAATCAATTTTATTCTGAAAAATTACCATTTGAATTAACCAATGCTCAAAAAAGAGTTTTAAAAGAAATCCGAAAAGACTTAGGATGCGGTAAACAAATGAATCGTTTATTGCAAGGGGATGTGGGCAGTGGAAAAACGATTGTAGCTATAATGAGTATGCTGATGGCTCTTGATAACGGATTTCAAGCCTGTATTATGGCACCAACCGAGATTCTGGCAACTCAGCATTATGAATCGGTTAAAGAGTTATTAGAGAGCTTTGGGGTAAATTTTGCTTTATTAACGGGTTCAACAAAAGCAAAACAGCGAAAGGTTATACATGAGGATTTGGAAAACGGCTCTTTACAAATCTTGATAGGAACACATGCTTTATTAGAGGATAAAGTGAAATTTAAAAACATTGGCTTAGCTGTAATAGATGAGCAGCACAGGTTTGGTGTTGCTCAACGTGCTAAATTATGGAAGAAAAATATTAATCCTCCTCATGTTTTAATCATGACGGCAACACCGATTCCAAGGACTCTTGCCATGACACTTTATGGAGATTTAGATGTTTCAATCATCGATGAACTTCCTCCTGGAAGAAAAGAAATTCAAACTTTACATTGGTACGAAAACAAGCGACTTAGATTATTTGGCTTTTTAGAACAAGAAATTGCAAAAGGTAGACAAGTTTATATTGTTTATCCGCTTATTGAAGAGTCTGAAAAACTTGATTATGCAAATTTAGAAGAAGGCTATCAGCATATCTTTAATAGATTTACTGCTCCTAAATATAAAGTGAGTATTGTTCATGGCAAAATGAAACCGGATGTAAAGGCTTTTGAAATGGATCGTTTTGTAAATGGTGAAACGGATATTATGGTTTCTACTACTGTAATTGAAGTTGGTGTTAATGTGCCTAATGCCTCAGTAATGATAATTGAAAGTGCTGAACGATTTGGACTTTCTCAATTACATCAATTAAGAGGAAGAGTAGGAAGAGGAGCTGCTCAGTCATACTGTATTTTAATGACTGGGAATAAACTCTCAGCAGATGGCAGGTTACGAATGAAAACGATGACCGGAACAAATGATGGATTTCAAATTGCAGAAGTAGATTTAAAATTAAGAGGCCCAGGCGATTTACAAGGAACTCAACAAAGTGGAACTCCCATAAACTTAAAGTTGACCAATTTGTCTACTGATGGAGAGTTAATTGAACTTGCTCGAAAAGCAGCAAATGAAGTTTTAATTAAAGACCCTGATTTAAAAATGAATGAGCATCAAGAGATTTTGGGTTATATAAAGAACAGTAAAAGAGGAAAAATTAATTGGAGTAGAATTTCATAATGGAATATAAACTAAAAAAAAGCCTAGAGGGGCATCAAGGTGCTGTGTATGCGATTAGCAAAGCAACAGAAGAACATTTAGTTTACACTGCTGGATCCGACAGAAAGGTAATTGAATGGGATTTAGAAAGCCTTAAGCCTACACGAGTTATTGCTAAATCACCAACTACAGTAATAAGTCTATGCTTTATTAAGGAACTTAAAATATTATTGATTGGTCAGGTTGAAGGGGGAGTTCATGTAATTGACATTGAAAAAGGAGCAGAGATAAAATACCTAAAAGCTCATAAAGGATATATATTTGATATTAAATACATCACTCATAAAAAAGAAATTGTATTCTGTTCAGGAGATGGAAGCTTTTCGGTTTGGTCGGCTATAGATTATAAGATGCTTCTGCACGAAAAAATTGCTAATGGCAAAATACGAGACCTTGCTATTAGTTTAGAAAGGAATGAGGCTTGTTTTGCAACTGGAGATGGGGAAGCGGTGGTTTTTAATCAATTGGATTGGACAGAAAAAAGTAGAATAAATAATGAATCTGTAGCCATAAACTCGGTTAAATATATATATGAAAATCGTCTTCTTTTTGGAGATAAAATGGCTCACTTAAGTGAAGTTGATTTATTAACGAACCAAATAATTCAGAAATTACCTGCACACAATTGGCCAATTTATTCTATAGATCAGGGAGATAATACTGACTTGTTTGCTACAGGAAGTCGAGATAAAACAGTAAAAATTTGGGATGCAAACCATTTGAAGGTTTTAAAAAGATTTGAAGGATTTAAAGATCAAGCACACACACATTCCGTAAACAAAATTTTATGGATAAAATATAAAGACTATTTGCTGAGTACCGGAGACGATGGTAAATTAAAAGTTTGGACAGTATCCTAATTCAATTCAAATAAAGCGCTCTTCTTTAGTCTCCTTTTTTTACTTTTGTTCTCTTAATTCAAGAGGCTATGAAGATTTCCTACAACTGGTTACAAGATTATATTTCTACTGATATACCGATAGATGAATTATCAGAAATATTAACTGATATAGGTCTAGAGGTTGAGGGAATTGAAAAGTTTGAAACGGTTAAAGGAGGCCTAGAAGGTTTAGTTGTTGGAGAGGTTAAGTCTGTGTCTCAGCATCCAAATGCAGATAGGCTGAAGTTAACAAAGATTGATGTAGGGCATTCAGAATTACTTGATATTGTTTGTGGAGCACCAAATGTAGCAGAAGGTCAAAAAGTTATTGTTGCCTTAGTTGGTGCCAAATTGTATCCAGATGAAAAAGGCTTTCAGATAAAAAAATCCAAAATTAGGGGTGAAGTTTCCGAAGGGATGTTATGTGCTGAGGATGAAATCGGACTTGGCGAGTCTCACGATGGTATTATGATTTTAAAGTCTGATGCTCCTATTGGCCAAAAAGCTGCCGAATATTTTCAATTAGAAAGTGATACGATTATTGAAATTGGCCTAACTCCAAATAGAGTTGATGCAGCTTCACACTATGGAGTTGCAAGAGATTTAGCCGTTTATTTAAATCTAGATGGAGATTACCCTTTAAACAAACCTTCGGTTAATGCTTTTAAGGTAGATAACAACAAATTAACGATTCCAGTAGAGATCAAAGATTACAAATCATGTCCAAGATATTCTTCAGTTACACTAACAAGTGCAAAAGTTGAGGCTTCTCCAAGTTGGCTGCAAAATCGATTAAGAGCAATTGGACTAAAACCAATCAATAATATTGTAGATATTACAAATTATGTGCTTCATGAAATAGGGCAGCCGTTACATGCCTTTGATGCTGATAAAATCTATGGGAACAAGGTATTGGTTCAGCAATTAGCAGCAAAAACTAAATTTGCAACCCTTGATGGAGTTGAAAGAGAGCTTGATTCAGATGACCTAATGATTTGCAACGAAGAACAAGGAATGTGTATTGCAGGTGTTTTTGGAGGAGAGCAATCAGGAGTGACTGAGGCAACCACAAGCATATTTTTAGAGAGTGCTTATTTTAATCCGGTTTCTGTGCGCCAAACTGCGAAAAGACATGGGTTGAATACAGATACATCATTCCGATATGAACGTGGTGCTGACCCTGAAATAACGATTTATGCTTTAAAAAGAGCAGTGCTATTGATGCAAGAATTAGCCGGTGCAAAGGTTTCTTCTGAAATCTTTGATACCTATCCTGAAAAAGTAGAGAACTTCATATTCGATTTCAGTTTCGCTAATTGTGACCGATTATTGGGGGAGAAGATTGATAGAAGCCTGATTAAAGAAATCTTAGGAAACTTGGATATAGCGATTCTAAATGAAACAGCTGATGGACTTCGAGTTTCAGTTCCTTCGTACAGAGTAGATGTGCAGCGAGAAGTTGACTTGATAGAAGAGATTCTAAGAATTTATGGATACAATCGAATTGCCATGCCTGAGTTTATGAAATCAAACTTGGCACCTGCAATTAAACCGGATGTAGTTCGAATAGAAAATCTAATCTCAGATTATTTATCGAGTAATGGATTTGCTGAAATTTTTACCAACTCCTTAACCAATCCAAAGTATTATCAAGGTCACGAAGATTTGGTTGATATGGTTAATCCATTAAGCTCTGAATTGGAGGTGATGAGAAAATCCATGTTATTCGGAGGTTTGGAGTCTATCGCTTACAATCAAAATAGAAAAAGGAAGAGCCTTAAATTTTATGAATTCGGAAGCACTTATAGAGATTTAAGTGAGTCGAAATTTGAGGAAACTAAACGATTGGGCCTTTGGATAAGCGGAGATCAGTTTAAAGAAACTTGGCAGCAAAAATCAGCCTCTGTGAACTTTTTCGACCTAAAAGGAATGGTTGAAAATTGCTTGTTAAGAGTTGGGCAAACAAAATACAAATCAAGTGATGTTGAGGAAAGCGAATACTTCTCGAAAGCGATTCAAATCCATAAAGGAAAGCATGTACTTGCAGAGTTAGGTAAGTTGAAAACTGACTTACTAAAACAACACGATATTAAAGAGGATGTATATTTTGCTGAGTTTAATTGGACAAAGGTGCTTAGCATGCTAAATACTTCAGACGCGCAATATAAACCTGTAGTTAAGTTTCCTGCTGTTCGAAGAGATCTAGCTTTGTTAATTGATCAAGAAGTAGAGTTTGACGCGATTAAAAGATTGGCTAAGAATGGATTAAAGCAGGCATTAAAAGAGGTTAATCTTTTTGATGTATATGAAGGTAAAAACTTAGCAAAAGGTAAAAAATCTTATGGTGTAAGTTTTATGTTACAAGACGAAAACAAAACCCTTACCGATAAGCAAATTGACGGTATGATGGACCGATTAATTGCGAGCTTAAAGAAAGAGTTGGGAGCTGAATTGAGGTAGTTAGATTAATACAAACCCTCCTTTAAAACGGCACATTCGTAGTTATCAGACCAACCACTTTTTAAGGGTAGTATTTTTCGAGAATGACCTTCTCGCCTCATTCCAATTTTCTCCAACACTCGAATTGAGCCAATATTGTCAACTGCACAACCAGCTTCAATTCGGTGAAGATTTAAATCTTCAAATGCATACCTTATTATTGCCTTAGCTATTTCTGTACAATATCCTAAATTCCAATAATCTGGTAAAAAGCTAAAATAAATTTCTGCAGATTGATAACGTTTTGCCTTTAACTTTAGTCCGACATCGCCAATAAATGCATTGTCTCTTTTTAAACGTGCAATCCATACCAAATGATTTGGGTCTGGCTCAATTGTGGATTCGATAATTGGCTTAATAATGGATTCAGTCTCTTCGATTGATTTCGGAATTCCTATTGAGTTATATCTAGCAACATTAGGTTCAGAAAATATTTGATGAATTAGTTTTATGTCATTTAGTTGAATCGGTAATAATTGAACACGTTCTGTTTCTATTGTTCTAATCATAAACAAGCCTAGATTTCTAAAAGTGTTTAGAGCAATCCATCTATTACTTTAGCCATTTTTTCAAAATCTAAAATTTCTAGGGTATCCGTTTTTTCATGATAATTCTTATTTCTTAAATAAGAAGTATCGGTTAACATGAGTGCGCTATAACCATGTTTCCAATAGTTTAAATGATCTGACCAATCGATGCCTGGAACTGCAGGTGGTCCACCAAAACGTTTAGTGCGAATCGTTTTTTGATTTTTATATTTTCGCGAGAATCTTTTTGCAAACTTTCCTTTATTCAGCCTATTGACAAGCGTTATAAAATCCCCTTTATTTCCGTAAAATAATTTCAAAATATCTGCCGGGTAGGTCTGTGAATACTTTTCATCACTAAAATAACCGATCATTTCAACTGAAATCATTCCAAAAACATCAATATTGTTTTCCTTTAAGAACTTAGCATGCACATAACTGTCCATGGCTTCACTTCTAAAGTAAGGAGGTTCTTCTGGCGTATAGGCAACTAAATCTACCCCATAATTTAAGCTTTTGCCTTTTAATTGGCGAGCAAGCTCAAGAATTCCTGCAACGCCACTAGCATTATCGTCAGCCCCTTCTTGGTCTCCACAAACATCGTAATGCGCTCCTACTATTATTCTTTTAGCATCGCTAGGACCAAAAGATGCAATTACATTTTTGTATTCAACTCCATTTGCCAAATATTTCTGAAACTCTAAAACCTCAGAATGCTTTTCGAACTCGTTGTGAATGTAAGTAGCAATTTGGTTGAGCTGATCTAGGTTTTCATGATTTCTATACTCCGCAGTTTTTGTAATCACTCTTAAGTAATTTTCTAAATTTTTAGGACTACTCTGTGCAACTAGCAGTTGAGTAAAAGATAATCCAAGTACGAAAAATATATTATGCTTAATCATCTAATTTAAAGCTAATAGGAATGGTGTATTGAATAGAAACGGCTTCGCCTGCTTTCTTACCAGGAGTCCATTTTGGCATTTCCTCAATTATTCGGATCGATTCACTATCAAAGTTTTTAGAATCAGCAACTGACCTTAGAACTTTTACATTTTGTGTTTTGCCATATTTATTAACAACAAAACTAACGTAAACGGTTCCTTGTATTTTCTCTTTCAATTCCCAATCAGGATACTTAAGCTTCTCTTTAATATATACATAAATACTATCATTTCCGCCTTTAAAAACAGGCATTTCTTCTACAATTGTAAAAATTGGCTCATTTTCACCATCTGAATCATCAGCATCGTATGTATAAGTTGTAGTGGTAGTTATTGGTATTATTTCTTCCTCAATTTCAAACTCAGAATCATTTTGTTTCCCTTTTTTGTTTTTCTTTCTTTTAGATTTTTTTGCTTTTTTGGAAAGTGTCTTAAATAGTTCTTGAAACTCTTCAGACTGCATATAATTGAATTTTGGGTAGTATAAGGTCAGTCTCAAATTTATAGCAACCTCATTCATGTCCGAGCAAACTGTTTGATATTCTTCTGGTGAAATTTCAAGGCTTTTAGATAAGTACTTATATTGATTGTAAATTTGAGTATCGTTTACCAATTCATACTCTTTTCTAAAATCAAATGCAGCATTGCTCTTCTCTAAAATATCATTATCCAAAGTCATTTTTGCTGGTAAGTTGATCGTGGTGAATTGCTCAAATCTGTTTGGGTAAGCATATTGAACAGGAAAATCTTTTTCCTCGCAACTAATATGACTGATGTAATTATACAAAGCTACAGGCTCGTAATTTACAACCCACTTGCCTTCATATTCAGGATTATCACCAATCCAATGATCTTTTATGAAGTAATTTTCTACAAATACGATTTCATTTTTTTCTAAATCATCTTCAATAATTAGTTTCTCATTTTCAAAAATACTTGGGTATAATAAGCTGTATTGCTCTTTATAGCTTTCACTTATTTCTTTGGCTGAGTAATATTCAATAATACTTCTAATATAGTCTGCAATCGAACCGGTTAAAGTCGTAGTAACTTTTAATGTTCCAGGTTATGTATCAGAAGTTACATCCAGTATTTCTATAATCTTAGAACCTGAAATGGTATCGTTTATATTAAAGTCCGAAAGGGAATTATTACCTGGCTTGATAATTAGTGCTTTACCGTAATCGTAATTCGTTAAAGTTTTATAATTACCACCTTGCAATTTCGATGTTGGATCAATCCAATATTGAGTGGTATCTACAAAATAGGTAGCAATACAATGATTAAAGTTTTGTCCTGCTTCTAAAATGGAATCCACTCCTTTATTAAAATCCGTATTTACTAAAACAGGATATGCTTTATCAATTCCAATTTCATTCATCAATTTAACAAATAGCAGCGATTTGTCCTTGCAATCACCAAATCTTTGTTTCAATACTTGATTTGGAGCGAATGGCTTAATACTTCCAATACCCGATTCAATACCCATGTATCGAATATCGTCTTGTACGAAATCTATGATTTTATTGATTTTTTCATCTCTAGATTCTTTACCGGTAAACATTTCTTCAAAAACCTCAGTAAAATCAGGTTCTTCCTCTAATTCAAAAACACTTAATGCCCAGTTTGTAACATGTTCCCAATCTTGAAAAACAGATAAGTTAAAATAATTGTAAGGTAAAATCCAACTTGGAATAGTTTCCTCTAGTTCTGTTTCTTTAATGTTTGTTTGCCAAAATTTAATTATTTGGTCATTTCCCAATTCGCTTACAGTATACAATGAATCTGCAACTCCTTTAAAATTATAGCGCATCTTTTTTTCTTTTGGAGTAATTACTTTAAGAAAAAATGCATCGATAGGGTTTATATCTGCAATTGGAATTAGACGTTGGTTATTATCATCGAAAATCGGATTGTCGCCATAAACCGTATAAGCATATTCTAGTTCATCTCCTTTTCTTATGTCTTCTAAAACATCAAAGGCGGTTAACTTTCCACTGTATATTTTTTGCTGTAAGTTTTCTTCATTACTTAAAAATTCTATGATTAAGTCATTCGTTTTATCGATTTTTTTCCCATCTCTCCATATATATAAATAATGAAGTTCTACTTTCTGATAAGTGCTATCAAACTGAATGTAAAACTCTGATACAGCCGAAACTCCCGCTGTAAATATTACTTTTTGTCGGGTATGATAAAAATCAGACTCGTTATTTAAATTAATTTGATAATCATACAAACGGGTGTAATAACCTCCGTTTACATCGTATCTAGATACTTCAGACTTATCACTTAATTCAACTTCCTCAACCCTGTCTGGCTGCGGACTCACTTTAAAGTCTTGTGCATTTAAAGCTTGAAATGTTATTAGGAGAATGAAAAGAAAAGCGAGGGAGGGGTTCAGTTTTTTGCTAAGTGCAATGTTTAATTTAATCATGAAATGAAATTAGTTTTTATTGTCCTTTCTTTTTGAATTATAATGAGGATATAATTGAAAGGTGTAAAATAAAAAATGCCATACTCTTTAAGTGAGTATGGCATTTAATTCCTTGGTATAGTTTATTTAAAATAATCCGTCAATTTGAGTGTCGTCGACCAAGTTAGGAATGGTAACTTTTAATTTAGGTTCCATTTCCATCGCTCTTTTAATTGCGTAGGTGGCACCTTCATTTCTTGCCCAATTTCTTCTGGCAATTCCGTTATTTACATCCCAATGAAGCATTGATTTTAGTCTTCTGTCAGCATCATCAGATCCATCTAGTAACATTCCGAATCCTCCATTCATTACTTCTCCCCAGCCTACACCGCCGCCATTGTGAATCGATACCCAAGTTGCGCCTCTAAAAGAATCTCCAATTACATTTTGGATAGCCATGTCGGCAGTAAATTGTGAGCCATCATAAATATTAGAGGTTTCTCTGTATGGAGAATCGGTTCCTGAAACATCATGATGGTCTCTTCCTAAAATGATTGGTGCGGAAAGCTCTCCGCTTGCAATTGCTTTGTTAAAAGCTTCGGCAATTCTCATTCTACCCTCTGCATCAGCATAAAGAATACGAGCTTGTGAACCTACAACCAGTTTATTTTCTTCAGCCGCTTTAATCCATATGAGGTTATCATTTATCTGCTGCTGAATTTCTTTTGGTGCATCCTTGGCCATTTCCTCTAAAACTTCTGCAGCAATTCGATCTGTTATTGCCAAGTCTTTTGGATCGTTTGAAGCACAAACCCAACGGAAAGGACCAAAACCATAGTCAAAACACATTGGGCCCATAATATCCTGAACATAAGAAGGATATTTAAAGTGATTACCCTCCATTATATCTGCGTCAGCACGACTAGATTCTAATAGGAATGCGTTACCATAATCAAAAAAGTACATGCCTTTTTCAGTCAGTTTATTAACTGCAGCTACATGTCTTCTTAGTGTTTTTTGGATTTCTTCCTTAAACTTCGCAGGATTTTTGGCCATCATTTCATTCGACTCCTCCAATGCATAGCCAACAGGGTAATATCCCCCAGCCCATGGGTTATGCAAAGAGGTTTGGTCTGAACCCAAATCCACATGAAATTCTTCTTCGGCGAGTTTTTCCCATAAATCAACAATGTTTCCCTGATAAACTAAAGAGACCGCTTCCTTATTATTTTGAGCTTGCTTAGTTCTCGCTAATAATTCATCAAGGTCAGTGTAAACTTCGTCTACCCAACCTTGCGAATGTCTTGTATGTGTTGCTTTTGCATTTATTTCTGCGGTAATACTAACTGCGCCGGCAATTTTTGCTGCTTTTGGTTGAGCACCTGACATCCCACCAAGTCCTGCAGTAATAAATAGCTTCCCACCTAAACCTTCGTCAGAAATCATCCTTCCTGCATTTAGAACGGTAATCGTAGTTCCATGTACAATTCCTTGAGGTCCAATGTACATGAAGGAACCAGCCGTCATTTGACCGTACTGCGTTACACCTAAAGCATTAAATTTTTCCCAATCATCTGGCTTTGAATAATTTGGTATCATCATACCATTTGTTACAACAACCCTTGGTGCATCTTTATGAGAAGGGAATAGTCCCATCGGGTGACCTGAATACAGAACCAAAGTTTGATCATCAGTCATGTTGGCTAAATATTGCATAGTTAGCAGATACTGAGCCCAGTTTTGGAAAACAGCTCCATTACCACCATATGTAATTAATTCATGTGGATGTTGAGCAACAGCATAATCTAAGTTGTTTGATAACATTAGCATGATGCCTGCAGCTTGCTTAGACTGATGAGGAAATTCTTCTAAATGTTTTGCTTTAATTTCATAATCTGGTCTCAAGCGATACATATAAATTCTTCCATAGTCTTTTAATTCCTGAGCAAATTCAGGTGCTAGCACATCATGTTGTTCTTTTGGGAAATACCTTAAAGCATTTCTAAGCGCCAACTTTTTTTCTTCGGCACTTAAAATATCTTTTCTGATTGGAGCATGGTTAATTTCCGGCTCATAAATTTTTGGCTCAGGAAGCGTTTTTGGTATTCCTGCTAATATTTGATCTTTAAAACTAATTGTAGTATTCATTCTTATTTTTTTAATCTACCTGTTTTTTTATTGAATCCATAAGGGCAATGGCGACATCCATTTTTACAACAATAACCTCTCTTAAGAAGATATTTTGCAGTAAATACTCGATAACCCTCTGGTGTAAGGTAATAATCGTCTTTATCTAATTGCTGTTGGAATGGAGAATAATCCATTTTACAAATTTACTTAAATGAATATGGCTTAAAAGCTATTTATCTTTGCATCATGGAAAATTTTAAACTTCCGTCGCCGATTACTAAATTGAATTCTGAGTTTTTAAAACAGAAAGGAATTAGCCTTTGTTTAAAGCGAGATGATTTAATTCACCAAGAAATTTCTGGTAACAAGTGGCGAAAGCTTAAATTCAATATTGGGGCAGCTAAAGAACAAGACTTAAAAACAGTTTTAACCTTTGGTGGAGCCTATTCAAACCACATAGCTGCAACTGCTGCGGCAGGCAATCAGTTGGGGATTAAAACCATTGGAATAATAAGAGGGAAGGAAGGTTTTAAAAATGAAACACTAAAACTAGCTCGTTCAAATGGAATGCATTTAAAGTTTGTAAGTCGACAAGATTACAAACTGAAGACTGAGAGAAGCTTTATAGAAAACTTAAAAAAGGAATTTGGCTCATTTTACTTAATTCCCGAAGGAGGAGCCAACGAACTAGGAGTAAAAGGTTGCGAAGAAATTCTAGATGAACAAAGCAGGGATTTTGATTATGTTATTTGTTCTGCAGGAACAGGCACAACTGCTTCAGGAATTTGTAGGAGTTTAAAAATTCAAAAAATGCTAGTTTTTCCTGCCTTAAAAGGTGCAAGTTTTATTTTAGATGAAATGAGACAATATTGCAATTCAGAAAATATTGGAAAACTCGATTTACAATTAGACTATCATTTTGGAGGCTACGGAAAGGTTAAACCTGAGTTGATTGAGTTCTATAAACAGTTTAAAACAGAATATAATGTTGAGCTTGATTTAGTCTATACCTCAAAAATGATGTATGGTTTGTTTGACTTAATATCTAAAGATTACTTTAAAAGCAGCTCTAAGATTCTTGCAATCCATACTGGTGGAGTACAAGGGAATAAAGGTTTCTTAGGATAGATTACTGTTAAAACTCAATTGTTAATACTTTATCATTCATTAAACTTTAGCTGCAATTTAGTCCAATAAATTTGAGGTATGAGAATACTGTTTTTAATTTGTGGATTGTTCTTCTTTGTATCCACTTATGCACAACCCGGTAGTAAAAGAATAACAAGGGCTGAATACATCGAAATGTATAAGGATGATGCCATCAAAGAAATGAAAAGAAGCGGTGTTCCTGCAAGTATTACTTTGGCTCAAGGAATATTAGAATCAGGCGACGGAAACAGTGCATTAGCTCGTTATGCAAAAAACCATTTTGGTATTAAATGCCATTCTGGTTGGACAGGTGGAACCTTTATTCAAGATGATGACGAAAAGGACGAATGTTTTAGAAAGTATAAAACAGTTTTAGAATCGTATAAAGATCATTCAGACTTTTTGCAGAAAAAGCGGTACGCTTTCTTATTCAATTTGAAAATTACCGATTATAAAGGTTGGGCGAAGGGATTAAAGAAAGCAGGTTATGCAACTAATCCGAAATACCCTCAGCTTTTAATTGACATAATTGAGAAAAATGAACTGTATAAATACGACACGGCAAAAGGGCAGAAGCAATTATCTAAAAAACAGAAAACCAAAAAGGAAAAGTCGAAGAAAACAAAAGTTGTAAAATCAAAGAGAAAAGGCAGTCATCAAATTATGACTCATAAGAATAATATAAGGTATATAGAAGTTAAGCCTGAAGATACTTTTGATAAAATAGCCGATGAATTTGAGATGGGTTTGTGGCAGCTATATAAATACAACGATATTGAGAAAGATAGTGATCTTTTTGAAAATGGAATATTATACCTTCAGCCAAAAAGAGGTAAGGCAAAAGAAGATTTACATATTGTAGCTACTGGAGAAACCATGTGGGAAATTTCTCAGAAGCATGGCATCAAGTTGGATAAGCTCTACAAGAAAAATAGAATGTCATTAGGTGATGAACCTAATGTAGGAGATAAGCTTTATCTAAGAAGTAAGAAACCTCAATAATTAGATTAAAAAAAGCCCTTTAAAAGGGCTTTTTTTAATTACCATCTCCACCCAACAGTAAACATTAAGTGATGATTTATACCTTCTATAGTTGCTGCTTCTTCAGATGTGCTGTAGAATTGATCGGTTATTGTTGATCTGCTATTCATATAAGTAACATCTATATTATAATTTTTACTTCTAAAACCTGAGCCAATGGCAAAGGTTGTTCTGCTTTGATCAGGATCAAAACTTAAATTACTTGCAAAAGGGTTATCTTCATATCTAACTCCAGCTCTTATAACGAAAGGTTCTAAACGATATTCTGCTCCAATTCTAATGTTATTTGTGCCTCTAAAACTATTGGCGATAATATCATTTCTATTCGAGTAATCAAATTGAAATTCTGCTACATCATTAAATCTAGCTGCGGCTTGATTGGTGTATTCATAATCAATATTTATCAAACCTTTATCTCTATATACGTAAGCTAAACTTGCATTGTAGCGCATTGGTGTTCTTAATCTGTAATCAAAATTCGATTCAGATGTTTCACTTTCATATGCACTTCCATCAGAAAAACTTGAAGTAGAATTAAAGGCATAGGTTTCAGTCATTCCATAAAAAGTAGGGGAGTGCAAGCCACCACCAAACCTTAGTGAATTAGTGATTTTGTATATAAAACCAACTTTAAAGTTAATTCCTGTACCAGAAACGATTAAATCACGATTTTCCTCATATTCTTTTGCTAGGAATTCGGTTGGTAAAGCAGGTGGGTCATAGGTATAAAACTCCTGAATTACAGTTTTCTCCTCGTATCTAATACTTTGAATTCCAATTGTACCACCAAGGAAAAAACGATCTAAATAATTTCCTCCAAAACTAAAAAAGGTTTCTCCTTGTCTTCCACTAGTAGTCGTTCTTCTCTTTTGTTGAATACTGTCTTGAAAATCAAGGAAACGTTGATGCCTATTAGGAGCAATAGAATCTATCATAAAATTCCAATAAGCCTCTGAGGGACCTAAATCAACTGCATAATCGTTTAATTCTTGAGTACTAACATTATTGGTATTTAAAAATGATACATATTCATCGATAATGCTGCTATTTCTGTTAGTTCCTTCTAACCTTGAGTCGCTGTTGAAGTTACCTAAGCGATTATATCCCACAGCAAATGAATACGATTTCCAGCCATTTGGGTCACCTCTATAGTTTCCAACATAGCCAATATTTCCAATATTAAAATTCACATTGTTTCCATTGGAGTTAGTTCCCCTGTAGCTTGTGTTAACATCTCTAACTCTAAAATCTGTTGTAAAAGTAAATTCAGAACTTCTGTATAAACCTAGACCTGCAGGATTTACACTAAGGCTAGAAATATCTCCACCAATTGCTCCCATAGAACCACCAAGTCCATTAAATCTAGCAGTTCCCTGATATTCGATTCGCGAAAAGCGAAGCGCATCTGTGCTGAATTGAGACATTGCCAGAATTGGCAATGTCATAAATAATAATCCTAAAATCTTTCTCATAATCTTCTATTTTATCTTCTACTTGGTCTTGTTGATCTACTTGGTGTAGTTGATCTAGAACCACCACCGCCTGATGAACCTCTAGATGGAGTGTAAGATGGTCTAGACGGAGTATATGAAGGCCTGCTATTACTTTGTCTAGGCCTAGAATTATTATAATTATTATTCGGTCTAGTCGACTGCTGAGGCCTAGTAGTTTGACGCCTTGGCTGTGCTTGTGTTCTTCGATTATAGGTATTACGCTTTGGTCGAGAATAATTTGGCCTAGCTTGCTGCTGTTGCTGCTGCTGAGGTCTTGTCGTTTGTTGACTAGGTTGTCTCGTCGGAGTAGGATTAGTCCTCGGTCTTATAGTTGTATTTTGAGGACGTTGTTCTTCTCTTTGATTAGAATATGTATTAGGCGTTCTATTTGTACGGTACTTTTTAGGAGTATTATTTGGACGCTGCGTTTGCTGCTCCGAAGAAGGACGAGTAGTTGTTCTAGTTGGGTTTGCATTTCTTTCATCAGTTCCCGACCTTGTACTTTGTCTAACAGGATTCTCTCCACTTTTAGGTCTAACTGTACTCGGATTTTTATCTCTTCTAGGATTTGTGGCTGTGTTATTACCACCTGCCCCTTCTCTATATCCTCTTCGGTTATTACTTTGTCTAACACCATTTCCTCTAATAGGGTTAAATCCATTAAAACCTCTGCCATCATATAATCCATGTCGGTATCCTGTCATGTAATTATGCGCAAAAGGACCAACGCCAAAGTTAGAATATGGGTGGTTCCAAGCATTCCATCTGTTCCAAGGGTTAAAAGGATCGTAAAACGGAGGACAAAAGCCACTATTCCAACCCCAGTTATTCCAGCCCCAAGCATTTCCGCCCCAATTGTTCCATCCAAAACCAACGTTCCAACCATTAAAAGAGTTCCAACCTATTCCGAAGGTAGGTCTTATTGGAGCCCAATTATTAAATGTATTGAAGTGGCTTGGTGCAAAGAAGAATGGATCTTGAGTATAAAGAATCCTATCTCTTTGATATGGGTCATAACTATTAAAACTTCTTGTTGGAGAGTTAATGTTAATTACTGTTTGTGCATAAGCAGGATCGTAATATTCATCTTCATACTCTTGATTATTATCAATATTATTTTGATTATAACTAGGAGTATTGTTTTCCATTTGCTCTTGCTCAGTATATCTGTTTTGGCTGTAGTAGTCCTGAGTTGTAGCATCTGAATACTGACCTTGGTTGTATGGATTGACATGATTATTATCGTATCTGATGTTATCCGTTTTATTTAAATCGGCTCGCGGGTCTGTTTTTACTTGTTGAACAGGATCATTACCTGGTGTGTAGTAAACATTATCGTAGGCATATGGTGTATATGCACAACTAAAAATGCTTGAGCTTATAATGATTATACTAAGATATTTTATTAAAGTTTTCATATGCGGAATATTATTCGTTTATATCTCATCTTCTTAGCTACATAAATTGATATTTTTGTTGTTAAGAATTATTTGAATTAATACAAATTTTATACCACAAATGGCAAAAGGGTTTACAAGTAGAAAAGAAGACTATTCTCAATGGTACAATGAAATAGTTAGTAGAGCAGATTTAGCCGAGCATTCGGCGGTTAGAGGATGTATGGTAATTAAACCGTACGGTTATGCTATTTGGGAAAAAATGCAACAACAATTAGATAAAATGTTTAAAGAAACAGGGCATACCAATGCCTATTTCCCTTTGTTCGTACCTAAATCTTTATTCGAAGCTGAAGAAAAGAATGCAGAAGGATTTGCAAAAGAATGTGCTGTAGTGACCCATTATAGATTAAAAACAAATCCAGATGAGCCGGGGAAATTAAAGGTTGATCCTAAGGCAAAGCTAGAAGAAGAACTAGTTGTAAGGCCAACAAGTGAAGCCATTATTTGGAATACTTATAAAGGTTGGATTCAATCTTATAGAGATTTGCCAATTTTAGTTAACCAATGGGCCAATGTTGTTCGATGGGAAATGAGAACGCGTTTGTTTTTAAGAACTGCAGAATTTTTATGGCAAGAAGGACATACAGCTCATGCGACCAAAGACGAAGCAATTGAAGAAACTAAAACCATGATAGATGTTTATGCAAAATTTGCTGAAGAATTTATGGCAATGCCTGTGGTAAAAGGGGTGAAATCGGAAAGTGAGCGTTTTGCTGGAGCTGAAGATACCTTTTCTATTGAAGCCTTAATGCAAGATGGAAAAGCTTTACAAGCAGGAACTTCGCATTTCCTTGGACAAAATTTTGCTAAGGCGTTTGACGTAAAATATGCTACTAAAGAAGGCACTCAAGAGTATGTTTGGGCAACTTCTTGGGGTGTTTCTACTCGATTAATGGGAGCTCTAATTATGACTCATTCAGATGATAATGGATTAGTTCTTCCACCAAAATTAGCTCCATTTCAAGTAGTTATGGTGCCTATTTATAGAAATGATGAACAATTTGTTGCTGTTGTTGGGAGACTTAAAGAGATTAAAAAAGAGCTAGAAGCAAAAGGGGTTTCTGTAAAACTAGATGGTCGTGATACACATAAACCAGGATGGAAATTTGCTGAATATGAATTTAAAGGAGTTCCTTTAAGATTAGCTATGGGACCAAGAGATTTAGAAAATGGAACTATTGAGTTAGCAAGAAGAGATACACTTGAAAAGAATACTTATGAGCAAAGTGATTTGGTTAATAAAGTAGAACACTTGCTAGAGAATATTCAGGATAACTTATATAGAAAATCAATAGACTTTAGAAACGAACAAAGCCATAAGGCTGATTCTTATGAAGAGTTTAAAGAAATACTTGAAAAGAAAGGTGGCTTTATTTATGCTCATTGGGATGGATCAGCTGTAACTGAAGAATTAATTCAAAAAGAGACTAAGGCTACAATTAGATGTATTCCGCTCAAAGGAGATTTAGAAGAAGGAAAATGTATGGTAACAGGCAAGCCTTCTAAACAAAGAGTAATATTTGCTAAAGCCTATTAAAATGGAAAAGGAAGAAAATTATAATCAGATTGTTGAAATAATAAGGACTAAAGCTACCTTAAAGCAGCAAATCTATAAAAATACCTTGGCGGCTTTTAAGGAGTTTAAGAATTGTGGCCAACTCTTAATTGCAGATTTAGTTAAAGATATTAATGATACCAATAGTCCTGTGGTAATTGAATATTCTGAAAATGGAGTATTTGAATTTAGTGTGAAAGTAGGCGGGGATATTATTATGTTTAAAATGCATTCTAATGTTTTTGACTTTGATCAATCACATGCTATATTTAAAACTGGCTATTTAGAAGAAAACCGAAATCGCAGTTTTTGTGGGATAATTAACATCTATAATTTTTTAGCTGATTCGGTAAAATATCATAGATATGAGGACACTGGATATTTAATTGGAAGAGTTTTTATAAATGCTGAAAATCACTTTTTTGTAGAAGGTAGAAGAAAGTTAAATTTCATACATAACGACTTTATAAATGAAAGCATATCATCAAAAGCAATTTATGATGTAATTGAACACGCAGTTTTATACTCTATGGGCTTCGATTTATTTACTCCTCCTTACCAAGATGTACACGAAGTTAGGGTCGGGCAGTTAATGCATGAGTCTTCTAAAATGCAGTTAAAGACTGCTAAAAGAGTGGGATATAAGTTTTCGTTTGAAGATTAAAAACCTTGTTTTTGACACAAATAAAAAAGATTAAAAAAAATAAAAAAATATTTGTGTCATAATTAGAAATTCTGTTACATTTGCACTCCAATTTTTTGGGAACATAATACGGTCCGTTCGTCTAGGGGTTAGGACGCCAGGTTTTCATCCTGGTAACAGGGGTTCGATTCCCCTACGGACTGCAAAAAAATAAAAATATTATGGCTAATCATAAGTCAGCTCTTAAGAGAATTAGACAAACAAGAAAAAGAAATTTGCATAATAAATATTATGCGAAAACAACTCGTAATGCTATTGCTAAGTTAAGAGAGTCTGAAGATAAGAAAGAAGCTCAAACTAGTTTACCTAAGGTAATCAGCATGATTGATAGGTTGGCTAAGAGAAACATTATCCACGATAATAAAGCTTCAAACTTAAAGTCGAAATTGACGAAGAGAGTTAACGCAATGTAGTCAATATAAAATACTTATAAAAAGCCTTTCTGTTTCAGGAAGGCTTTTTTATTTCTCTATATTTTTCTGTACAACCAAAGAAAGATTATCTAAATTCAAGCAAACTAAATTTCCTTTTTCAGGATCTTTTGTATTGATACAACCGTTATCAATATGAATTTTCCTATTGGATGCTTTTAGGCGATTTATTATCTCTTGAATTCCTTTTGGGGAATGACCTAATACAACTCTTTTTTTCTCTAATAGCCTTTTATTGGGTTTAAATTCCTTTATGTACATCATAGAATGTGAGTCTTCAAATGGATTTTTAATTGAAAAATCAAATCCTGCATGAACCAAATAGTATTTATCTAGAATGATATAATGATAAGATTCGTTTAATAAGTCTAAATAGGTATCAATTAAAATTCCACCGCGAGCTAGTTTTTCAGAATTAAGTTGCTTTAGAGTCTTCTTAAGGTTGTCAGTTCCTCTTTGATGCGCCTTAAGTACTATGTCTTCATGGTTACCTTTCAATATATAGACCTGTATACCTTTGCGCTTTAGTTTCAGTATTCTATTTAAAACTTTATCACTTCCAGGTCCTCTATTTATTAAATCGCCTAATAGAAATAATTGATCCTTGGGATTCAACTTAATTGTATCTAGCAAAGCTTTAAAGGTTTTGGAGCAGCCATGTATATCACTTATAGCAAAACGTCTCCCTTTAGTTGGTTTAGCTATCTCAATAAATCTTACTTCTATCATCCTTAATTTCCGCTAACAATAAACTTGTTTTCAATATTAAGATTTTCACCGTTTATTCTAATAAAATAGATACCCGATTTTAAGTTTGATGTATTTAGTTCGACTTCATTTATTCCTAATCTGTAGGATCGGTTAACTTCTTCAAAAACGATTCGGCCATTTATATCAAAGATTTTAATACTTAGTTGGCTCGATTCGCTTAGATTAAAGCTGGCTTTTAAGACTTCATTTGCTGGGTTTGGATAAACTGATGAATTTTTTCTTGCTTCTGCTGTTCCTTTATGATCTATTATTCCTAAAGCTAGCCTTTTAAATAAAAGCTTAAGACTATCCGATTCTTGCTCTAACAATTCAAGACTGTCGCTAACGCTAATTGCAAAGGCAATACTTATTAAACTATCCGTTTTTAGGGTAAATGGTCCAGCACTTATCACATCAATTATATCTTCACCGGTTGTCGAAGCAAAACCTGCAGAATCTCTATTATTGCTTAGGGATAAATATTTTTCTTCCTCAGAGAATCCATTAAATGTACTAATGATAGAGTCGCTAGAAGGGGCATTAACGATTGCATAATGATTTGTTGCGTAACTATTAGAAAGGTGGGTTACGCCGCAGTAAATATTTGTATCCGTAGCCAAACTAACACTCATATTTCGAGATGTGTCGTAGTAAATTCGGTTTTTATAAGCGTTGTTTATATCCCAATCCATAAAAAGTCCTGCGTACAAATTCCTTAAATCAATGAATCCATTATTTCTAAGTGAAAAAACATAAATAATGGAGTTCGAACCATTTCCGGTTCTATATAAATAGTTCCATTGAAGTATTTCTAGGCCTTGAGGGTTTGAGAAACTAGCGTCATTATATCTGGCAGAATACTCAACATTAGCTTTTTGAGCCGTAACTTCTTTCACAGGAGCAACTGTTTGGAAATCGTTATCATAAGAACTATTGTTGTTCCTGAATTTGTCTAGGAGATAAGTTTCTGTGCTACCAACTGCGAAACTACCTTCAAATAGCAGATTCTTTCCATTTTTAAAACTAAGCCCATCTCCAAGTTCATTGGAAACCCCTGAAAAACCGATCCCTCCACTACTTGCGACTGTCGTTTTTAAAAGGTTCTCATTTACGGTTATAAAATCCTTATTAATCGCAATTTCAAAGTATTGTTTGGCTGAATAATTACCATCTATAAATTCAACTTCTATTTCAATATTTTCGTTTGTATTTGGTGAATTACTTATTAAAAAAGTAATAGGACTATTAGAGTTGTTTAAAGTATCAAGACTATTTAATTGACCTAAACTAACTTCATTTTGAATAAATGAAATGGCTGAATTGTTGCAAGAAAAAATTGCTTTAGCCGAGTTTGTCGGATTTAGGTAGTTAACAAAATCACCTGAAATTTTAATTGTATCTCCTGTTCTGAAAAATTGGTTATTAGAGTATATGCTTCGATTAATAAACTCTAAACCAGGTGAATAATTTTCACTTAAGGCCCTAAACAAATTGACTCTTCCTGTTCCAAGTTTACCGGCATAATTACTCGGTGCCAAGGCATCAATATTATCTGCTGTTGTAATTAATTTTTGAGCTATTTGTTGGGCATTAAAATTTGGGTTTTGAGCTTTAACTATAGCAGCACATGCGCTTACAACAGGAGCTGCCATTGAGGTCCCTCCATTTGTTCCAAAACCACCAATTACATTACATGTTAGCATATTGTCACCTGGTGCCATTATTTTAACCCATGTGCCATAATTCGAAGAAGATTTTACTGTATCCCCCTCAATAGTTGAGCCCACTGATAATACATTTTCATAGGCTGCAGGATAAAACTTATTTTCATGGCCATTATTTCCTGTTGCTGCGACAACCAACGCTCCTTTATTATAAGTCGCATAATTAATAATATCCTGACCTAGTTGACTGAAATTTGGGCTACCCCAAGAACAGTTTATAATATCAGCATCTTGATCAGCTGCATAAACAATTCCTTCAAAAGAGTTTCTTAAAAAACCATTTGGAAGGTCATTTCTAACAGTAAGAAATCTTGTTTTATACCCTACACCTGCAATTCCAAATTGATTATTTACTTCTGCACAGGCTATCGCAGCTACATTGGTTCCATGACCTTGATTTTGAAAACTAACATTGTTATTATTTGAAGCAACGTTCCACCCGTAGTAGTTATCAATATATCCATCATTATCATCATCTATTCCATTTATAGGGTCATCTAAATTTAATGCGAGATTGTTTACCAAGTCAGGGTGGTCTAGATCGGTGCCTGTATCTACAAAGGCGATTACTATTGAAGTGTCTCCTTGGTTAATATCCCAAGCGTCATAAGCTTTAACAGCATCTAAGTAGTATTGTTGGGTTCTTAATGAATCATTTGGGGTGAAAAACAGTTGGTTTTGAACCATCTGTTCAGCATATAATACTTTCTTCGATTTTGATAAATTTATTAATGCCAACTTTAAATCCTTGTTTGACTTAAAGTTGATTTCGTAAATGTTGCTTAGGTCAATCTGATTAGGTTTCAAGAATTTATTTCTCTTTTTATTTGGAAATATTTTTCGAAAACCTTCCACCTTTTCGATTGATGGAAGAATATCACTTAGGTCATTAATGCTTTTAACAGAATTTGAGAATTGTTCAGGATGGAATTTTACAACTAGGGTAAAATCTGTTTGCTGAGAATTTAAACTAATTGTTATTAGTAATAAAATATATAGTCCTAATTGTTTTCTCATTGTAAAATAATTCTCTTTCTGGCTAAGCCTTTATTTGACTTAACAGTAATAAAGTAAACTCCGTTTTTTAAGTTTTTTAAATCAATTAAATAATTATTGCTGTTTAAAGAGATTATTTCTTGGAATACAAGTGCTCCTGACATAGAATAGACTTCAATTGTTTGTGCTTCGTTGCTTAAGCCTGAGATTTGAATTTGGCCTGTACTTGGATTAGGGAAAAGGTTAAAATCATTTAATTGGTTTTGAAACAAATTAGTAATTAATACATTTATTGTGTCTGAGTTTGCTCTGCAACCTGTAAGTGTGTCAATTAATTCACAATGATAATCTCCTGATTGCAATGCAATATGATTAGACTGATTTGACCCTAAGATGGCATTGCTATTTAAAAACCACTGATAATTTCCAATTCCCGAAATCGATAAAGTATCTGCAGTTTGAATGATCAAAGGCTTGACAGGATTTTGATAGAAATTTAAATCAATTTCATCAGTTTTAGCCTGGCACCCCAAATTGTTGGTAACATAGGCATAATATGTACCGGAGGTTGAGATGTTGGTGTTACTCGTGGTATCATTATTATTCCATAAATAATTGTTGTAGTTGGCGAGCGTACTAAGGTTTATCGAATCTACTCCGCATAAATCTGAGGAGCCGTAATTTAAGTTGGGTACAAAATTAGAAGACACTAAATATTGAAATGCATCAGCTTTACCGACGCCCCACTTCGGATCAGGAACTCCTGTAGTGAAATTATCGGTTTTAGCGCTAGATAAAAGTTTATTCTTTACTTCTGAATGAGAAGCATTTTTGCACATTTCGAAATATAGTGCAACCATGCCTGCTAATGTTGGTGATGCCATGGACGTTCCTCCATTTCTCATGTGCATTCCATCTTGTGAAATTTTATTTGGTTCTATTTGTTGTAATTGTAGCATAGTAGCAATCCTTCCTGAACTCATCATAAAGTCGCCGGCTGAAAAAATATCTGGCTTTAAGAAACCGTTTCTATTTGGGCCAAGACTTGAGAAGTCACTAATTTCTCTTGGAGTTGCTCCCATATTCTGTAAGTTACCATTAAAATCTAAATAGGTATTTCTATTGATGTAATTACCAACTGTTATAACTGAAGGCAAGCAAGTGAAGCTGCTTACAATTGTTTGTAAAGAATCTGGATAAACGTAGTTTACAATATCCGGCAACTGATTTGGACTTGGAATTCCTGTAGATTTCATATCTGAACTTCGAAATAGACTATAACTACTCCACACATCTAGTAGTCCTGTTCCTGCTGTTTCTAATCTGTATAAATAGTTAACCGAATCAGGTTTTATTATAGCAACTTCAAGCTTATACCTTCCTTGACTTTGCTCTACATAGTAATCTACATAGGCTAGTAAATTTCCACTTTTACTTATTACTGAATCTTTAATAACCTGATTTACCTTATTTGCTACACCTGTAAAGTTTGTTCTGCCTCTAAATTCAAATTGATTTCCTACCTGTCGATCTGCTCCAATTGCAAACTGCATTTGGCTAAAATCGTTAGTATCTGAATATGCTTCGAAATATATACCTCCAAATCCTGAAAAGAGGGCAGGGTTTCTTTCAAACCAAGTAAATACAATATCATTCTGAGGCGCTTGCCTTAAGTGGAATTTCAAGTGTCCTGCATTTCCTGCAGCGCAAACAAATGACCTTCCATTCTTTTGTTTAATTAGTAAATCAATCATTCTAGCAGCGATATCTTTTCCATCATGAGAACCTTTATAAGTTCCTATGCTTGCATTAATGACACAAGGCATTCTTAAGGTATCGGCCTTTTTATAAATATAATCCACTGCTTCTGCAACTGTCTGCAGCCAGTTCGGTTTGTTAAAATCTGTTGCAACTGCTATAATATTTGCATCAGGTGCAACTCCTCCATAGGTTCCTGTTGCATTGGCATTAGAAACTGCTGCTCCGGTAACCATTGATCCATGTCCAAACTCAATTGCTTTATCGTCATGAGTACAAACTCCTGAATTTATATCTGAGGAATCCCATTCAATTCCATAACTGTATGAGCCAGGTTTTTTATTTGGGTTGTAACCAACTCTCTGATCCCATATATAAAGTATTCTAGTATTTCCGGAAGTATCTTTAAAGTCACCATGATTGATTTCGATTCCAGAATCAATAACTCCCACCAAAACTCCTTTACCGGAATAAGGTTTAGTAAGTGGCCTCATGATATTGACAATGGAGTCGGCATTTACATTTACTAGCATGGTATCTGATAGCGCTTTCCCCGGCTGATTGTCGAATTCAATAAGCAAAATTGCCTCCTCTCTTGAAAACTGAATAATATGCTTTGCTGGAATTTCTAAAGAATAAAGGTTAGTTACCTGTAATCTTATATTTCCTTCAAACTTGTTTACTGTTTCATTAATTGGGGAGTTTGCCTCAACCAAAATTGGAACCAAATAATCCTCAGGAACTTCGTTGATAAAAGCTTTTAAGTCAAAACCAATTTTAGAAAATTCTTGTGAAAATCCGATGATACTCGAGCTAAGTAAAAAGCAAACTAGAAAACCTGCTTTGGAAATTTTTTTGGTGAAGTAATTACAATTCGTCATAATTCGGAATTTCTTTCAAAAAGCTAAACTGCTTAGTATCAAAGTTAATTAAAGCACAGTAATGTTCTAAGCCATTTGTAACAATAAGATACGGTAATTTAAAGTGAATGTTGTATCTTCCTATTTGATCAAAAACAGATTGCTTTATAGAAATGTTTGGTGCTTTACATTCGACCATTAATAAGGGATTTCCGTTTTTAGAATAACAAAGAATATCTGTTCTTTTCTGCAAACCATTTAGTTTGAGGCCTTTTTCAATAGCCATTAATCCTTTTGGATAGTTTTTTTCTTCAATCAAAAAACGTATAAAATTTTGACGAACCCATTCTTCAGGCGTAAGTACAATTTTCTTTTGCCTTATTTCATCAAAAATTTTTGTTCTTTTGTCTTTCTTGTAAAGCTTGAAAGTATACTCTGGTAAATTTAGGTTTATCATCATTAACAAAGATAATTAGACTCGTTGGAATTCAATCAAATAATTAAAGACCTTAAGGCAAAAAACTACAAGCCTATTTATTTTCTTTTCGGAGAAGAAGAATACTTTATTGATAAGATAAGTGACTATATCGAAGAACATGTTCTTGATGAAAATGAAAAGGAGTTTAATCAAACCGTTCTTTATGGATTAGATACGGATACAGTTTCGATTGATGCCGAGGCTAAACGGTTCCCAATGATGGCACAATACAATGTAGTTATTATTAAGGAAGCGCAAAATCTTAAGAACTGGGAGGTATTAGAGAACTATTTTAAGAACCCTTCAAAAAGCACGATTTTAGTTTTTAACCATAAATTTAAAAAGCCTGATGGCCGCTCAAAAGCATTAAAGGCAGTAAAGCAAAACTCAGTTTATTTTGAATCTAAAAAGCTATATGAAAATCAAGTAATAACTTGGTTGGAACAACTTGTAAGAGCAAATGGATTTAATATCGACCCTAGGGCAAGTTTGTTTATGGTTGAATCTGTTGGTTATGAATTAAGTAAGCTGAGTAATGAAGCAAGTAAAATGTTTATTAATTTAAAACCTGGTGATAGAATAGATGCTTCTTTTATTGAGCAAAATATAGGAGTTAGTAAAGACTATAATGTTTTTGAATTAACCAATGCCTTAGGGAACAAGAATGTTTTTAAAGCAAATAAAATAATCCAACATTTTGGGAATAATGAAAAAGCCTACCCATTGCCTTTAATTCTGCCGAGTATTTATCGTTTCTTCTCTCAACTTTTACTTTTTTATTCTGCAAAAACGATGGATCAGGGAAGATTAGCTTCGGTTATGAAGGTAAACCCATATTTTGTGAAGGACTTTAAGAAGTATGCTCCAAATTACTCAGTAAAGAAAATTGCAAGAATAATGTCTGCCTTAAGAAAAGCAGATTTGCGGTCTAAAGGAGTTGGAGACTCAGCTTCAAGTAATCACGACATTTTAAAAGAACTTGTTTTTGAAATATTACACTAGGTCAACAAAAAGAAATAATAAAGTGTCTAATAGGCAGTCCTATTCGAAAATCGATATTGTTATATTTGCCGCCTAATTTTTTTCTATGAGCCCTCGTAAAATTATTACTCTGTTTGCAATTTTATTTTTTAGTGTTACTGCCTTGCTAGCACAATCAGGATCTGTGCGTGGATTTGTCTACATTAAAAAAACTGGTGAGCCGGCAATTTATACGAATGTATATTTAACAGGCACTACATATGGAACTACAAGTGACGATAATGGATATTTCAATCTTTCTAAAATTCCCTTAGGTAAGTATACTTTATTAGCTACTTCAATAGGTTTTGATTCTGCTATGGTTGAAATTGAAATCACAAAGGATGGTGATATAATTGATCAGAAATTATTTATTAACGAATCTACAGTTGCGATTAACGAAGTAACAATATCTGCTGAAAAACAAGAAGCTCAAACAAGGGTAAAAATGTCTGTTGTAAAACTAACTCCAAAGGATATAAAGAAAATGCCTTCTATTGGAGGGGATCCTGATTTAGCACAATATTTACAGGTATTACCTGGAGTAGTATTTACCGGTGATCAAGGTGGCCAACTTTATATTAGAGGAGGTTCCCCTATTCAGAATAAGGTATTATTAGATGGGATGATTATTTACAACCCTTTCCATTCTATAGGACTTTTCTCTGTTTTTGATACTGATATACTAAGAACAGCGGATGTTTATACAGGTGGGTTTTCTGCTGAATATGGGGGTAGAATATCTTCTATTATGGATATTAAAACCAAAGATGGAAATAAACAAAGAACGTCCGGTAAATTGTCGGCCAATACATTTGGGTCAAAGCTTTTATTAGAAGGCCCTTTAAAAAAGGCAGAAAGACCTGGAGGTGGGAGTAAATCTTTTATTTTCTCTTCAAAAACATCCTACTTGGATAGAACTTCTCAGAATATTTATGAATACGTTAGCGATGATGGACTTCCTTATAATTATACAGATTTATATGGTAAAGTATCATTGAATGGAAGTAATGGTAGTAAAGTGAATTTCTTCGGCTTCAACTTTCAGGATGCAGTAAACTATCCAGATGTTGCTGCTTTTGAGTGGACTCAATCAGGAGGTGGATCAAACTTCGTTTTAATTCCTGCTCGTTCTACAGTATTAATAGATGGAACCATTGCTGTTTCTAATTACGAGACTTCTTCGACAGAAAATGAGGCTACTGCAGCTGTTCGTGATAGAAGAAGTGCAATTAATGGTTTTAATGCAGCCATGAACTTCACGAATTTTAATGGAAACAATGAGTCGAAGTTTGGTTTTGAAATGTTAGGGTTTAGAACGGATTTTTCTTTTGTAAATTCAGTAGATCAAAAAATTGAACAAATTGAAAATACAACTGAAATAGCAGGTTATTTGCAGTACAAATTAAACTTCGGAAAACTTGTATTAGAGCCTAGTTTTAGAATGCATTATTATGCTTCTCTTTCAACCTTTTCTCCTGAACCAAGAATTGGCTTTAAATACAATATCAGCGATAAGTGGAGATTAAAAGGAGCAGGTGGTTTCTATTCTCAAAACTTGCTAAGTGCAACTTCAGATCGAGATGTTGTCAACCTGTTTTATGGATTTTTATCGGGTCCTTCTACCTTGCAAGATAATTTCAATGAAGAAGATGGAAGCGTTTCAGAGGTTAAGGACGCATTGCAAAAGGCAAGACATGCAATCTTTGGTTTTGAGGTAGACATACATAAAAATATTGTTTTAAACTTAGAGGGATATTACAAGAGATTTAATCAGTTAACCAATATAAATCGTAATAAGTTATATGATGATAATATAGCTAATAGTGAAATTCCAGATGAATTAAAAAAGGAATTCATAATTGAGAAAGGAGATGCATATGGTGTTGATTTATCAGTAAAGTATACCAAGAAGCAATCAAGTTTATGGTTTGTTTATTCAATTTCAAAAGTTGATCGTTGGGATGGCCTTCAAAAGTATAGTCCTTTATTCGATAGAAGACATAATGTAAACTTAGTTGGTTCAACAACATTTGGTAAAAACTTACAATGGACTTTTGATGCACGTTGGAATTTAGGTTCAGGATTTCCGCTTACTCAAACAACAGGATTTTACGAGAATTTAAGTTTTACAGGACCATTAAATCAAGATTATACACAAACTAATGGAGAGTTAGGTATTCGATACAGTGAATTGAATGGAGGAAGACTTCCTTTTTACCATAGATTTGATATTTCAATGACACGAAAATTTACCATTTCAGAAAATTCAATTTTAGAGGCTAGTGCTAGTGTTACTAACGTATACAACCGTGAGAATATTTTCTATGTAAACCGAATTACAACTGAAAGAGTTAACCAATTACCTATCCTACCAAGTTTAGGAATGAGTCTTACTTTTTAGGCAAATTATAAAGCCTTCAAATATTTTATAGCTAGGCTAATAATCTTAATTTTGCATACAGTTTAAACTAAAAACTGTTAATTTTTTCATGCCTGATTCTAAGACAAAATACGTTTTTGTTACCGGTGGGGTAACATCCTCATTAGGTAAAGGAATTATTTCCGCATCCCTTGCTAAACTTCTCCAATCTAGAGGTTATTCCGTAACCATTCAAAAGTTAGATCCATATATTAATGTGGACCCAGGTACATTAAACCCTTATGAGCATGGAGAATGTTATGTTACAGAAGATGGAGCAGAGACAGATTTAGATTTAGGGCATTATGAAAGGTATTTAGACACACCAACTTCACAGGCAAATAATGTTACTACAGGAAGAATATATCAGCATGTAATTAACAAAGAAAGGGAAGGAGCATTTTTAGGAAAAACAGTTCAGGTTATTCCGCATATAACTGATGAAATTAAAAGAAGAATTAGATTACTAGGAAGAACTGGTAAGTATGATATTGTAATTACTGAGATTGGAGGGACAGTTGGAGATATTGAATCTTTGCCATACATTGAAGCTGTAAGACAATTGAAATGGGACCCTGAAGTAGATTGTATTGTTATTCATTTGACTTTACTTCCTTACCTAGCTGCTTCTGGTGAGCTGAAAACAAAACCAACCCAACATTCTGTTAAGCAGTTATTAGAAAGTGGAGTCCAGGCAGATGTTTTAGTTTTAAGAACCGAGCATGAAGTAAATGAGGAGATTAAAAGAAAGGTGGCTTTATTCTGTAATATTTCTCCTGAAGCTGTTATCGAATCTAAAAATGTTGAGACAATTTATGAAGTTCCAATGCTGATGAAAAGTGAAAAGCTTGACCAGGTTGTGCTTAATAAATTAAACCTTCCGGTGAAAGAAGAGCCTGAAATTAAGAAATGGAAAGAGTTTGTTTCTAGAATTAAGGAGCCATACAAAAGCATTAAAATTGGGTTGATTGGAAAGTATATTGAGTTAAAAGACTCATATATTTCAATCAATGAAGCATTAATTCACTCTGGAGCAGCAAATGAAATTACAGTTGATGTAGAATGGATTCACTCCGAGTCTTTAACTAAAGAGAATGTTGCTGAAATATTAGGTGGATTAAATGGAATTTTAGTTGCGCCTGGTTTTGGTAAGAGAGGAATTGAAGGTAAAATTGCTGCCGTTCAATACGCTAGAGAAAACAAGGTTCCATTTTTTGGAATATGTTTGGGAATGCAATGTGCAGTTATAGAGTTTGCAAGAAATGTGTTAAACCTTCCTACTGCGCATACTACTGAAATTAATGAAGAAGCAAAAGACCCTGTTATCTTTTTAATGGAAGACCAAAAAGATATTACAAATAAAGGTGGAACTATGAGATTAGGAGCCTACAATTGTAAAATTGAGCAGGAATCTAAATCAGCTGCGGCATATGGTTCAGAATTAATTTCTGAAAGACACAGACATCGCTTTGAGTTTAACAATAAATACCTAGATGCTTATAAAGTTGCAGGAATGAATACTGTAGGGATGAACCCTGAAGGAGGAATGGTAGAAATCGTTGAAGTAGCTGACCACCCTTGGTTTGTTGGTGTTCAATTTCATCCTGAATACAAATCAACTGTATTAAACCCACATCCGTTATTCGTGGATTTTGTAGCAGCATCAATTAAGAAATAATAATAGAATAGATTAGAATGGATAAGAATACAATAACAGGTTTGCTGTTAATCGGAGCAATTATTATCGGATTTAGCTGGTTAAACCAGCCAACTGAAGCTGAAATAGAAGCTGCAAAAAGAAAACAAGATTCGATTGAGCTATTAAATACGAAGAAGGCTGAAGCTGAAATGGAGCGTGACGCTGCTGCAGCAATCACAGGTAATACTGAGGAAGTAAATACTCAAAACGAAGTCGCTCAAACAACGCTTGATAGAAACCAAACAACAGATTTAGATTCTTTAGTAAAAGCTAAAGCGGTTGCTACTTATGGAGACTTTGCCGATGCAGCTAGCAAAGAAGCAAGAGAAATTGTTGTTGAAAGTGACTTATTAAAACTATACTTTAACACAAAAGGTGGCTCACTTACCAAGGTAATATTAAAAGAATACAATAAATACGATGGAAGCCCTTTAGTTTTGTTTGACTCAACAGCTACTTTTAATCTGGATTTATACACAAAAAATAAAGGAACAGTTTATACCAAAGATTTAGTTTTTGATACTGATATTCAAGACTTACGAATTAGTGGTTCTGATGAAAAAACGGTGGCTTTTAAGCTAAACGCCGGAGCAGATAGATATTTAGAATACGTTTACAAAATTAAAGGTGATGACTATTTGGTCGACTATGATGTAAATCTGGTTGGGATGGACGAAGTTCTTGATGTTAGATCAGGTGAGATTAGAGTTAATTGGGAAATTAACGCACCGAATCAAGAGAAAAGTTTAAAGAGTCAGAGAGAAGTTACCACCATTCATTACAAATATAATTCAGGAGATATAGATTATTTAACTGAAACGAGCGATCAATCAGAAAAGTTTGATGTGCCTGTGAAGTGGATATCTATGAAGCAGCAGTTTTTTAATGCTACTTTAATAGCAGACGATGCTTTTGATAATTCAGATTCAAAAATTGAAACAGTAACTGATGAAGGCTCTGAAGACTATGTAAAAACAATGAGTACGGCTTTTTCAATTCCTATTTCTGGAAGTAAAATAGAAAGCTTTGGGATGTCGATGTTTTTAGGTCCTAATGATTATGACTTATTAAGTACTTATGAAATTGAATTAGAAGAAATCATCAATTTAGGTTGGGGAATCTTCGGATGGGTTAACATGTACGCTGTAATTCCTGTTTTCGATTTCTTAGACGGATTTGATATGAGTTATGGTATCATTATTTTGATTTTAACCATCATTTTAAAATTGGTTTTAATGCCAATTACATACAAAACCTATTTGTCAGGTGCAAAGATGAGGGTTTTAAAACCCGAAATAGCTGAGATTAATGAGAAGCATAAGGATGATGCAATGAAGAAGCAGCAAGCGACTATGTCTTTGTATCGTCAAACAGGTGTAAATCCTTTAAGTGGTTGTATTCCAATGTTGATTCAGATGCCAATTTTAATTGCAATGTTCCGTTTCTTTCCTGCTTCAATACAGTTAAGACAAGAGAGCTTTTTATGGGCAGATGATTTATCCTCTTATGATTCTATTTACGATTTTCCTGCGGGAATTGATATTCCATTCTATGGAGATCATATCAGTTTGTTTACTGTTCTTATGGCGATTTCATTAGCCTTTTATACTAAAATGAATAGCTCAATGACAATGGGCGCAGCAGCTGAAGGTCCGATGGCGGCACAAATGAAAATCATGACTTATTTGATGCCAGTAATGATGTTATTCTTCTTTAACAATTACTCATCGGGTTTAAGTTATTACTATTTCTTAGCGAACCTTATTTCAATGGGGCAAACATTATTAATTCGTAAGGTTTTCATTAATGAAGATTCTATTCGAGCTAAGATTGAAAAGAACAAGAAAAGACCTGCAGCTAAGAAAAAATCTGGTTTTCAGAAAAGATTAGAGGAAATGACTAAGCAGCAACAAGCGGCAGCAGCTAAGAGAAAGAAATAGAGATTTTTACTATTTCCTTTTTTTGGCGAGCTATTTGTTATTTTCACACAAACAAACAGATATGAAAAAGTTAATTGCACTTAGTTTATTTTGCAGCATTCTAATAGTTGGCTGCAAGTCGAAAAAAGAAGTTGTCGCTAAGAAAGACACAAAGATAGAAGAGAAGGCAGAGCAAAAGCTGACTTCGGATTCAGATTATGAAACTTACAATCATAATCAGATGCCTACTGAATCTGAAGGCGATATTTTACAAAAGAAGGCCTTAGCTAAACTATCAGATTCATTAGTTGCTAGAATTCAAAGAACAGCTTGTTTTGGAAGATGCCCAATTTATACCGCAAGCATTTATAAAAGTGGGTATGTGGATTATATGGGTGAAAAGTGGGTTGAAAGAGAAGGAAAGCAATTTGCGAGAATTAGCAAGGAAAAGATTGATGCATTGCTGGCCGAAGCTAAAAAGATTGAATTTCAAAAAATGAATACAATCTATGATTCAAAATCTGTTACCGATTTACCATCAACTATAATTACTTTAAGATTTGAGGAAGGCCCTAAAATTGTTGTAAATCGTTACCAAGGACCTGAAGAGTTAAGTGTATTTGCAAGGTATTTCGATCAAATGATTGAGGAGCTAAAGTTTACGCCTGTTAGCTACGATTAAAATCTATTCAGGGGAATAAAAAATTCGAATTGCTGAGCTTGGCTGTCATTAAATTGCTGGCTTAGTCTCAATCCAAGGCTTGCATTTAAAGCATTAAAAAGGTTTAAATCAAATAGCAATTCAGCACCAGCACTGTTGTTTTCATAAATCGTATTTGCATAGATTTTAGAATAATCTGCAAAAGCGTTTAATCTAACTCTAAGTAAATAAATTAGCCCTAAAGCCCCTTTGTTTGGGTAGAAGAGAGGCAAATGATAATTTACTCCAACTCGATAGATTTCCTCATTAAATCGTGCATTATAACCTCTAGCATAATTGAAATTATCGCTAAAACTAAATGGTCCGTTTATTTGATCTTGCTGAAAGTCGGCATCTAAAATTAGATTGTGATTTATAAATACACCTGGTAAAGCAAAAGAATTCTTTAAATTGATTTGACTTATATTATCTTGATTTATAGCATTTTCATAAGCCCAATTCGTGTAAACTCCTAAATGTGTAAATATATTTTTTCTAGCTTGTATTCGTTCCAATTGAAACCTAAAGCTTCCTTTTAAAGCATGTAATTTTCTGTCGGTAAATCGATCTGAATCGAAGTTAATATCTGAATAAGAATGGTTTATTCCGACTCTTAGGTTTTTATAAAAAATACCTTGAGAAAAATTCAATGGAACATAAATTGAACTTGAAATCTCTGTTTCGTCCCAAAAGAATCGCTCATTATTAATGTTTAATGCACTTCTTCTTTGATTAGAAAATTCTAAGGATAAAATAGGAAACCATTGGCTATAAGTAAACTCTCCAAAAGTTCCGAACCCACCTTCATTTCTATTATATCTTACACCGAGGTCTAATTCAAAGGTTTCTAAAATATTATCCGACTTTAGAGATAAATCGTAGTTCGGGTCAACACCATTAAAGGTCCAAGAATGGAAGTTGAAAAGATTTTTCGCTTTATTGTAATTGCTAGTAAATGAGCTATCTGATAGAGTCGTAGAAATTACGGTGCTGTTTTTAGAATATTGAATTGGAATAATTTCAGAGAGTGGTTTTATAGAATAAGAATCATCAGCTATTAAATTGGCTTCAACTGACTTTATTTGGTTCCCTTTTAAGCTAAATTCCTGAAAATAGAGTTTATCACCTTTTAATGATATAGAAGGCTGATAATGACTCTGCCATCCATCAGTTACTTGAAACAGCTTCTTTGTCTCCGTATTGTATTCGTAAACTTGATCTACACCTGAGAAACTCGCAGAAAAATAGACTTTGTTCTCATGTACAGACGGAATACCAATTTGGTGATAAGTCCAAGGAAGCATATGAGTGTAGCTGTTATCTGTTAGGTCAAGAATACTCAAATTACTTCTTCCTATAGTATCTCTTAATCCAACTAGAATTTTATTTTTCTCAATTTCGATGGGAAATGTATAGTAATATTCATCAGGGTTTTTAATCTCATCAATAGTTTGACCTTCATTATCAAATATTTTTAGATTTGCTTCAAAAACTTCATTCATTGAAACTGCTATAATTTGCTCACCTTCATTAATAAAGTTGGGGCTGAATAGTTTCTGGTTATATGTTAATCGTATAAGTTTTTCGGTGTTTATATTATAAATAACTAAGTCAGAGTATTCGCTCAAATAATATCGTGGATCAATATAATTGGCAACATATAGTATTTGCTCATTGTAAATGTCGAAGTAATTGCTTTGACGAATTCCAAGAATGTGTTTAGTAATTAAATTAGCAGAATCTTTAAACTCTACAATTTGACCTGGCTGACTAAATGAGCTCAAAACGGCATATTGCCTTTTACTTGCAGCATCGAATTGAAAATAGCTTAAGCTTGTTAAATTTCTAGTCTGTTTTTTATTGAGGTAAACTTCTTCTGCATATTCAGGAGATAAGGAAGGAATTTTTTCCTTGAAACTTACTAAGCTCTCTTCGTAAAATCTCTTTGCATTTTTACCCGTATTGCGTTTAAGCGCTCTTGAAAAGGGGTATAAAATACCTTTTAGTTTTGCTGTTTCTTTTAATATAGTTGACCAAAGCGTATCGCCGTGCTTTTCTCGACCGTGATTAATCATTAAATAACCTAATGGATAATGATTGGGTAGGTTTTTATTAATTGAGCCATTTCTAATGGCAGTATAACTTAGGTTCTCATCATTTGAAGCAATTTCTCTAAAGCCGTTTAAGAATGCAGGAACACGACCTCGCCCTTGCATGGAATATTCGGTTTCTACTCTAACTGCATCTCCTTCTAAAAACCAATTGGGTAAGGTAAAACTGAGTAATGAACCCCATGCAAGTTCGCCGCCAAACCAATAAACTAATTTAGTTGGTCCATACATAGTGTTACTAAACTGAAGAACATGTTGGTATTCGTGAATACTTAAGAGGTAAGTCCAAGGGAGAGTGCCTAAACTAAAGTTATTGGTGACTGGATTTAAATAAAACTCAGATTTAAAAGGAGCAATTCTGACATAGGCGTTAGAAATAATTGTGTTTCCACGAAGTACAATTTCAATGCTTTTCTTTTTTAATCCAATGTTTGCAGTATTAAGAGGAAGCCTATTAATGATTCCCTGAACCTGAAAAGCGATTTTCTCAAACTCGGGATTAAAGATTACTTTACTTCTATCATTTGAAATTTGTTTCCATTTTAGTTTAGCAGGAAACCCACCAATATTTTGAGCACTAGAAATAATTGATGCACCACAAAAAACTAAAATGAGAATGAGTTTGTTCAACTGACAATAAATTAAATTATGGCTAAAAGTAAACTTTCTGTTGGGGATAAAATTCCTGAATTTAAATTACCGAATGAAAAAGGGGAGGAGCAAATAATTTCTCCAAACGATGGCGTTAAGCGTGTAATTTATTTTTATCCTAAGGATAATACTAAAGTATGCACAGCTCAGGCTTGCTCATTTCGAGACTTTCATAGTGACTTTATAAAACAAGGTTATGAAGTAATTGGTATTAGCGGAGATTCAATAAAATCGCATGAGAAGTTTGCAGCAAGGTATAACTTAGACTTTACGCTGTTAAGTGATAAGCAGGCTAAGGTTAGAAAAATGTTTGGTGTGAGCGCACTATTGGGATTAATCTCAGGCAGAAAAACCTTTGTAGTTAATGAAAAGGGAATTATTGAGTTTGCTTATGATGCCATGATGGAAGACGAAGAGCACATCAATAAAACACTAGACTTTATTAAATTGAAGTAGATTACTTTCTTCGTTCAATAATCTTTTCAAGTCTTTATTATCACCATAAATTACCATGATGTCACCTTCCTCTAACAAAGTTTTTGGAGAAGCAACGCCTTGCACTTGGTTTACATTGTGGTTCACACCGATGATGTTTTTTTCTTCTTTACGTTTAATAGTGGTAAGAACAACTAAGTTATGTGTTCTTCTAAAACCAACTTCTTGTAGTGTTTTTCCTGCGTATTTTGTAGGAACACTAACTTCTACGATACTGTATTGTATGCTTAATTCAAAAGAGTCTACAACACCTCTAAGGCACAGTTTTTTAGCCCAACGTTCAGCTGTTTCTTCCTCTGGGTGAACAATTTCTTCAACACCCATTGCTTCTAAAACTGTTTCATGCAAAGTTGTAATTGCTCTACTAATTAAACGTTTTACGTTTAAGTTTTTTAGAACAGCAGTTGTCATAATGTTAGCACCTTGATCTTCACCAATAGCAACAATTACAATGTCTGTATCTTTTAAAGGCAAGCCCGAAACCGTAAACTGATCTGTTGAATCGAGGCAAACAGTATGAGATATTTTCTCTTTTAAAGCATCAACCTTCGCCATGTCGTTATCAACTCCGATAACTTCGTTACCCTGCTCTGTTAATTTTTGGCCCAATGCCGAACCAAAGTTTCCTAAACCAAAGATGATGTATTTCATTTTGCAATTTTAGTTAATTAAAACTTCCTCTGTAGGATATCGGTAGTTTTTGTGTTTTACTTTTCTAATTAAAGCAATCATAATGGATAGCATACTTACACGACCGATAAACATAATAGCAATAATTACTAATTTACTCGGTATTGAGAGTGCACTAGTTATTCCTAAACTTAGCCCAACGGTGCTGTATGCCGAGAAACATTCAAACGCAATGCTTAACAAATCTTTTTCGCTATCGAAAGAGGCGATAAGAAAGACTCCTGCTCCTATAATTACAAGGGATAAAGAAATGATTGCAAATGATCTGTGAACAGAGATGTCAGCAATTTCCCTACGGAATAATTCAATTCTTTCTTTTCCTCTTGCCAAACTCCAAAAGTTTAAAGTTGCAATGGCAAATGTGTTTGTTTTAATACCTCCACCAGTAGAACCAGGAGAAGCTCCAACCCACATTAAAAGAAAGATTAACATTATGGTTGAGAAACGTAGGTTAGTCATATCTACCGTATTAAATCCCGCTGTTCTTGGAGTAGCAGCTGTAAAGAGTGAAGTTACAATTTTCCCAAAGGAATTATGTTCTGCTAAACTATTGTTGTATTCAAAAAAGAAAACGGTTGCAGATCCTAAAACAAGAAGCGTTAAGGTAGTTATGATTACGATTCTAGTATTTAAGTTAATTACCCAAGGAATTACATGTGGGTTCCTATCGCTTTTTCTAATGGATGGAATTAGACGTTCTGATATTAGGTAACGCAGGTATTTCAATAGATTGAATACAATAGGGAAACCTAAACCTCCAATCACAAATAAAAAAATAATTGTTAACTGCAGTGGGTAATTAAAGCGGAAACCAACATCAAATAAACTTTCGCTCATAGTGGAGAAGCCGGCGTTACAAAAAGCAGAGATAGAATGAAAGACGGAGAAAAACACTTGATTTAAATATCCATCAATTGTGGTTCTATCTAGGTAAGAAAATATAAGAATTGCCCCTATTATTTCTATACTTAGTGTAGTAATTATTATGCTTTTGAGGGTTCCAAATACTTCTCCCAACTTATTTGAAGTAGTCATGTCGGAAAGCATGAGTTGATTTTTATAAGAAGTATCGCCTCTAAAGAAATAACTGAAATAGCTCGCAAAAGTCATGATTCCTAAACCACCAATTTGGATTAAAGCAATAATAATTACCTGCCCAAATAGGGTGAAATAGCTTCCTGTATCGACGACAATTAAACCGGTAACACATACAGCACTTGTAGAAGTAAAAATAGCGTCAATAAAACTTATTCCTTCGTATGTCGCGTTGGGTAGCATCAGCAGAAGCGCTCCAATAACAATAATACCTAAGAAACTAGCAATGAATAATTGAGCAGGATTTAAGTAGGTTCTGCTTAGGTCTAAATTTAAGTCAAGTAACTCTCTTACAAAAGCTAAAACAACTGCGGCGTAGAGCCAACCTTGACCTGAAAAAGGTTGAATTAAATAATAATGCTGAAGTGACGGAAGTCGTCCCAAGATTACAAGAATAAAAAATATGATGCTTAAGATATCGAATACAACGGCCTTAAAGGGTGGTCTTACTTCTGTATGAATGTCTCTTGCAATCGTGAAAAAAATACCAGTAGATAAAGTCAGAATGTATAATGAATCAAGAAATAATTCAGTAGAGCGATTTTGGATAAAACCAAAATCATAAATAATTGCTATTATCGCAAAAATATTCAATAGAATTGGACCTTTTCGAATAAGCTCTTTAAATATGTTATTTGAAATAAATTTCTTCAAAAACCTGAATTAGGCTGCAAATGTGAACATTAATCTTTGATAGATAAAGCTTTTAGAATGCAAAAAAGTCCATCCCAGAAATCTTAAAAAGATTATCTGGAAATGGACTCCCACCTAAATAACACTAACTAATCTATGCTTTAGCTCCTACTTTAAATTTGATTGTAAATTCATCGTAAATCATTTTGTCTCCTAATCCTTCGAAAAAAGAACCTGACCCATAACGAATATCAAATTTTGTTCTATCAATTTTTGTCTCTCCAATAACAACCAATTTGTTGTCTTCCATCATAACTGTTACAGGAATCTCAACTCTTTCAGTTTTTCCTTTAATTGTTAAATCTGCAGTAATGATATGTTGTTTGTCTTTTAATTGCTTTACAGATACAATTTTTAGCATCGACTTTGGATGAGCTTTTACACCAAAGAAATCGTCAGACATCAAATGCCCTTTCAATTTTGCATTGGTTCCTTCATCCTCTATATCAGTAACTACGATTGAGTTCATATTGATATTTAAATTTCCGCCAATAATTTTACCATCTTCCATCATTACTTTTCCAGTTTCAACCATTATGGTTCCCATGTGACTACCGGTAACTTTTTCACCAACCCATTCTATAGAACTTACTTTTTGGTCTACTGTGTAGGTTTTATGGTCTCCATGACCGGCTATTACCATTAAACTTAAGGCTGAAGCGAATACTGTTGTGATTAATTTTTTCATCGTTGTTTATTTTGTTTGACAAATATATGTATATACATCTAATGTTTTTACATGTAATAAATTAATCAACAATATTTTTGATTTTTTGTTCTTGTTTAGTTCTTAATTGCCGCTGCAATTTAAATTCTAGGCCGAACAGATCCTTGATTGCAGTATCTCCCAAGCCACTAAAGAAGCCTGAACCGTAGGAGACATCATAGTCGCTTCTATCAATTTCAAAAGAACCGATGAAAACAATCTTATTTTCATCTTCAACTTTAGTTGCTCTAAACTTTATGGGATGAGACTTATCCTTTATTGTTATTGTTCCTGTAATCTCAATTTCAGTTTTACTTAGTTCAGTAGAACCTGTAATTTTTAAAGTCGCTTTTGGATATTCTTCAGGATTGAAAAAATTCTCAGATTCAAAAACATCCATTAATTTTTGCTTGGAACTTTCACTTTCAATGTCAGTAATTTCAATCGACTTCATATCGATTACAATAAGGCCTGAGTTTATTTTATTGCCCGACATAAGTAAATCACCAGATAAAATCTGAATTGTCCCTTCATGGGAGCCACCAATTTTTCTTCCTTCCCATTCAACTTTACTCAATTTGGTATTGACTTTATAATTCTGTTGAGAAAAAACTGTGCTGCCAACGGCAAACAAAATGGCAAGTAAAATAGTCTTCATAGTTGAAATTTTATCCTGACTAAATATAAGTCAATTAATAAAAGAAGTGTTAAACTTCGATAACATGCCAGAAGAAAAAGAGTTTAGAAAAATCATACATGTGGATATGGATGCCTTTTACGCATCTGTTGAGCAAATGGATTTTCCTGAGCTAAAAGGCAAGCCATTAGCTGTCGGTGGATCAAGAGAAAGGGGAGTAGTTGCTGCAGCAAGTTACGAGGCGAGAGCTTTTGGGGTTCACTCGGCCTTAGCATCGAGTATAGCAGCGAGACGTTGTCCTGATTTAATTTTTGTAAAGCCAAGGTTTGATCGTTACAAAGAGATTTCAAGTCAAATTATGGAGATTTTTAAATCCTATACTGATTTGGTTGAGCCACTTTCTTTAGATGAAGCTTACTTAGATGTAACATTTAATAAAAAGGGGCTTAAGTCGGCCATAAAGGTTACCATGTTAATTCGCAAAGACATAAAAGAGCAAGTTGGTTTAACTGCTTCCGCAGGAATTTCTTACAATAAGTTTTTGGCAAAAACAGCTTCCGATTTAGATAAACCCGATGGCTTAAGTGTTATTCTCCCTGAGCAAGCTGAAGCCTTTTTAAATCAGCTGAAGGTGGAAAAGTTTCATGGAATTGGAAAAGTAACTGCCAAAAAGATGCATGAATTGGGTCTGTTTGTTGGTGCAGATTTATTGCAATTTGGAAGAGAAGCTTTAATTAGAAACTTTGGTAAAGCTGGCAAGCATTACTTTAATATTGTTAGCGGCAACGATACGCGACAAGTAAAATCAAATCGTATTCGAAAGTCGATAGGAGCAGAGAATACTTTCTCAAATGATTTAGAAGAAATAAAAGAATGGCAAGCTGCTTTGGAAAAGATTTGGAATACTCTGATGAAAAGAATCCATAAAACAGGCAGAAAAGGAAAGACTGTCACGATAAAAATTAAATACCACGATTTTGAACAGAAAACCAGATCTAAAACTCTGAATTCCTATACCGATGATCAGCAAATAATTTGGGAAACCGTTCTAGAATTACTAAAGAGTCCTGAGTACCCTGAAAAAGGAATCCGGCTTTTGGGAATTAGTCTTTCTAATTTAGATGTAGTTGAAGATGAACAGACAGGGCAATTGACTTTGAAGTTTTAGTTTCAGTTCGATACTTCAAGTTCTATTTCTAGATTTGATTTAATTACTTCACCCTTGTCATTAACTAATTCTATTTCGTCAATTAACATACTTTTTACATAACCTTTTTGAAGGTGATATTTCATCCTTTTGGTGAATGTATCATCTATAGATGTAATTATCAAAAAATCTCCACGGTTGCAACCTTGAAATCTAAATCGATTAATAGTTAATTCAGGAATATTACATTTTATTTTTACAAAATTAGAAACTTGATCTTTTTTCAATCGAACCTTATCACCTAAGAATACTCTATTAGATGCAGAAATATATACGATAGTGTCATTTATGTTTTCTTGGCAACTCGCTTTAATTCCATTTAAGAATAAAAAGCAAGTGATTAATAGAATACTAATTAGACAACTCTTCATTTATAATTTTTGAATGCTCTAAAATAGATTTACTGTATGGGTCAATTTGAAAGTACTCTTCTTCTATTATGTTATTTGCATTATCATATGTGCACTTATTCTCAAATATTATGACTCCATCAATTGTGCTAAATGTATAAACTTGATTTCCTTTCAAATCGTATTTAAATTCATCAGTCGTTTTGGTCCCTTGCATAAAATCTTCTGTCTCAGATTTTACTAGTTTGTTTGATTCATTGTAAGTAAATCTAGTAGTCGATTGAAGAATTCCTTCTAAATAATAGCCCTCCTTTTGTATAATATTCGAATCATCATAGTCCTTTCTATATGTGGTTATTTCATTTCCATTAGAGTCTATTTCTTTTTCAGAAATAACATTATCAGATTCATCAAAAACGTAAATCTCATAACCTAATAGGTCTCCATCTTGATCAGTTATTGTTACTTTCTCTGTGTGAGTATCTTCATTAAACACAAAGGTTTTTATGATTTTTTGACCATTCTCATATTCGAATATTGATTTGGCAAGGTATCCATTATCTCCTTTCTCATGAAAGTGTCTTTCAAGCAACACATCTTTGGTATCATATACTATGTATTCTTTTACAGCACCATCTTCAAAGTGTCTGAAAATAACTTTATGTGAGATGCTTCCATCAGGATTAAATATTGTCCTGTTTAGAGTTTTACCGCTTGAGTCAACTAAATAAGTTTCTTCTATATATCTTAATTCCTCCTCTTTTCTAGGAGTTAATTTGACGCGAGTTTTTTGGAAGGTTTTCATAGGCAATAAGCCTTAAAAATAATGAAATATGACCTAGCCCTCCAACTCTACAATCACCTCATTTCTTCGGTTAATCATTTCATAAGGCGCATTATATCCTAAAGAATAAAAATTACCATTGTGTTGAATGCCTTGCTTTTTTAAAGCTTCTATTAATTCTTGCTTGTGTGTGGCAATCTTCTCATCATCTGCCCAACCGCCAAATTCTATTGCGGCAACTCGCTTCGATGGAACTTCTTTAAACTCTATTCGCTTTTGGTTTGGCTCGGGTAAATTCTCTTTGTTGAATTTCTTAGGAACCAAAAACATCATTGTCATCGAATCCTCCAACTGCATAGCAACAGGCGAAGTCATGGCAATTTTTTCGTTTTCCTTATTATCTCCAAAAATATAGCCTGCTAAAATTGAAAAACCATTGCATGAGCTAGATTTATAGTCACTGCTGTTTAGTTTAACAGAGGTAAACAGACTCGCTTCATAAGTTCTCACTTCAAAGTTTTCGTATTCTTTTTCAACTTTGTAAGGGTAAGTTTCTATGTTTTTTTGGGTGCTCATCGCAAATAGCTGAACCGCAATAAATCCTACCGCAAGTATTCCAAAAAAGATGTATAAATATTTCATAAGTTATTGAACCAACATTAAAGTTTTAATGCTGAATTAAAACTTTCGAAGTCTTAATAAGCTTAGCATCTCTGAAGAATTGAACGAAATACAAACCATCATTCAAATCTTGAACATCTAGTTTCCCAGAATTTGCAGATTCATTCATAACAGTTTGCCCTAAAGCGTTTATCAATATAACTTGTGTCAATTGACTGTTGAGATCCACATTCCATAAAATCTCTCGGTCTGCAGGATTAGGAAACACCTCTAAATTCAAAGCCTCTGCTGATTCAGAAATACCCGTTGCAGGATTTGCTAATGTGTATTTCCACATATTGGTCGGGTAGGCGTTTATCAATCGGTCTAAACCGCCGAAGAAGTAAACCTCATTGTTGATTACAAAACTACCCGGAGCCCATCTGCTTCTGCCCGGATGAGCCGCTAACTGAGTCCAAGAATCTAAACTTGGATCATATCTCCAGAATTCTCCAGTTGACATCCAACTGTGGTTGGAACCATCGCCACTTAAAACATAACCATAACCATTTGCATCAAACTGTGTGCCTGCAACTCTTGCTTGGCCCGGGAATTGGCTCTGAGATGTCCATGTACCTGAAAGTGTATCTAATTTATACCAATCTCTGTAAATTACTTGTCCACTATGACCAAGTCCTGCGAATACCTCGCCACCTGCATTAAACATAAAAGGATGATGTCTGCCTGGACCTGGTAAATTTGTTATTCTTCTCCAGGTATTGCTAGAAATTTGATATTCCCACCAATCGTTTCTATCTCCTGTTGCATCATCGCCTAAGCCAACGTAAATTTTACCTCCAATTGAAATCATAGCCGGATGTCTTCTTCCTGTGCAGCCGCAGCTTGCTAATTGTGTCCAGCTGCTATCCGAAAGATCAAATCTCCAAAAATCATTAAGGTAATTGGTCGCAAAGCCAAAACCCATATAGGCGAATCCGTTGTTTGTTACCCCAATTCCAAAGCTTCTTGCAGCTCCAGGAAAAGTAGGTAAGGTTCCCCAAGTATCATTACTTGGGTCATAACTAAAAACACTGTTTGTTCTTTGGTTACTAGGAGAGGTACCAGTTACTGCATAACCAATTCCATTTAAAGAAAATGTTATCGGATGATGTCTCCCACTTGGAATATTAGATTGCTGAACCCAAGATTGAGCAAAACAAGTTGACGTAACGAACAGTAAAAGAGGTAGTAAGATTTTATTCATAATTATAGTTTTTGTGATTAGCAATACACTTGGACTAAAACATGAGAATCGCTAAATAGTTTGAAATCTTTTATTTGAGACGAAAATTACTATCTCAATTTTTCCAATTCGAACATTTCGTCTCGTAAACGAGCAGCTTCAATAAAGTCTAATTCTTTGGCTGCCTTTTCCATTTCTTTCTTGGTTCTTGCAATTGCTTTTTCTACATCGCCAGATTTTAAGTATTCTGCTTTTTCTTCGGCAGCTTTTTTAATTTGCGCTTCTCGCTCTTCGTAGTTATTAATTTCTGCTGAGCCGTCGGCAACTTTGGTTTGTCTTAAAATAGATGATTGCTTTTTAACCAATGCCTGCGGAGTAATGCCATGCTTGGTATTGTAGGCAATTTGTATTTCTCTTCGGCGCTCCGTTTCGTCAATCGTTTTTTGCATAGAGCCTGTAATATTATCCGCATAAAAAATTGCGATACCATTTACATTTCTTGCAGCTCTACCTACTGTTTGTGTCAAGGAGCGGTTTGAACGTAAAAAGCCTTCTTTATCTGCATCCATAACAGCTACCAAAGAAACTTCGGGTAAATCCAAACCCTCACGAAGTAAGTTAACCCCGACTAAAACATCAAAAGTTCCCAAACGTAAATCTCTCAGAATTTCGACACGCTCTAGGGTATCAACATCGGAGTGAATGTATCTTGTTTTAATGGCGTTTTTAACGAAATACTTGGTCAATTCCTCAGCCATTCTTTTGGTTAAAGTAGTTACCAATACCCGTTCATTCTTTTCAACCCGAATTGCAATTTCTTCCATTAAATCATCCACTTGATTTTGCGTTGGACGAATTTCAATAATTGGATCTAATAATCCCGTTGGCCGAATAACTTGCTCAACCACCACACCCTCCGATTCTCTTAATTCATAATCTGCTGGAGTTGCACTTACATAAATCGATTGATTTCTTAGGTTTTCCCATTCTTCAAATTTCAACGGGCGGTTATCCATGGCTGCAGGCAAGCGGAAACCATATTCAACCAAGTTTACTTTTCTCGCTCGGTCTCCACCATACATGGCATTTACTTGCGAAACCGTTACATGGCTTTCATCCACGACTAATAAATAATCATCTGGAAAATAATCCATTAGGCAGAATGGTCTTGTGCCAGGCTGGCGAGCATCAAAATATCTGGAGTAATTCTCAATGCCCGAGCAGTAACCCAATTCCTTCATCATTTCAAGGTCGTACAAAGTACGCTCCTCTAATCTTTTTGCCTCTAGCGGTTTGCCGATTTCTTTAAAATATTCAACCTGCTTAACCATGTCCTGCTGAATTTCCCAAACGGCATCGTTCATACGATCTTGGGTAGTAACAAAAATGTTTGCAGGGTAAATGTTGAGGTAATCAAAACGCTCTAGGGTTTTTCCATTTTCAGGATCAAAAGAGCGGATGTCCTCTATTTCGTCTCCAAAAAAGCTAATGCGATAAGCAATGTCTGCATAAGCAGGGAATAAATCTACCGTATCTCCTTTTACACGAAAAGTTCCGCGCTTAAACTCAGCCATGGTTCTAGAATACAAAGCACCCACAAATTGATGCAGTAACTTATTCCTGCTGATTTTCTGACCATTCTCTATTTTGGTAATGTTCTCTTTAAAATCCTGAGGATTAGAAATACCGTAAATACAAGAAACCGAAGAAACCACAATTACATCTCTTCTCCCCGATAATAAGGCTGAGGTTGCGCTCAATCTTAGCTTTTCAATTTCATCGTTAATCGATAAATCCTTTTCGATATAAGTATCAGAGCCTGGCATATAAGCCTCCGGCTGATAGTAATCGTAATAAGAAACAAAATACTCAACGGCATTATTGGGAAAAAACTGCTTGAATTCTCCATACAACTGTGCTGCCAAAGTTTTGTTATGACTCAATACTAGGGTTGGTTTGCCTGTTTCTTGAATAACATTGGCAACGGTAAAAGTTTTACCCGAACCGGTAACACCTAAAAGCGTTTGCGCAGGTGTGCCATTCGAAAGACCTTCAACCAATTGTTTTATGGCCTGAGGTTGATCTCCTGTGGGTTTGTAATCAGAAACAAGTTTAAATTCCATGCTGCAAATTTAAGCTTAGATATGACAGATAATGTCAAGGCTTGTTTTGAATTTGGGATTGTTATTTATTTTGTTTTTAATGATAAGGTATTTATTTTTCATTCAGTTTCCGAAGAATTTCTTCAACTTGTAAACCATCTAAATCAAACCATTCCCCTCTGGTTCTATTGTTTTTGTATTCTAGGTGCAGCTCTGTTTCAAGATATTTAGCAAATAATCTGTTTGCAAATTTTCGTATTGCCAAAAGCTCAATTTCTGGTTGTTGACCATGTAATGTCTTTTCTCTAAATTTTGGACTGTTTGAAATTCCGATTTTATAGAGTTCATTTTTTCTGTCTTGCATTAAGTAAGTGTAGCAAGGCTTTGTTTTCTTTTGTTGCTGAGTTTTGGCTAAAAAACTAAATGATTGATGATTGAATAGGTAGTGTGAAAATTCTGCACATTCCGAAAAGTGTTTTTCTTCTTGGATATTAGCTTTTACTTTCAATTCTTTATCATATGTTCCTTTGGTGCATGCAGTGCCTTGAAAGTAGCTCCAAGAGTTTATAGAATCAAATAAATGGACTTCCGGACACAAGTCGTAAAACCAGCCATTTTCTTTTCCTACAGAACCTCCAGGACTTTCTCCTTGAAATTCAATCTTTTTTTCATTAAAATCTTTAGTTATATGTCCTTCTTTAAGCATGATGTCATCAAAATCTCTATGTCTATCAGTTTCATAATATCTATTTAAGAAATAGATTGTCCAAGCTCTTCTCATACAATAAGCAGGAGTCCAATTTTTTAGGGATTCTAATAGAATAATAAAGTTTCTATTAACTATTTTATTTTCGGACTTCTTTAGCAGTTTTACCCTTTCAATAGTACCGTCTTTTAGAATTATTAAGCTGGCAACTAAACGCACATTTTCATTATAATCAGTTGGTAATTGATAGTTCTTGTTAATGTAGTCTTGCGTTTCCTCAATTGATGTTTTGTAGAAAGGCATTTTCTCAACAGAAGTGTAAATTTTCTTCTCAGATATTGAGTCAACGTGAGCGCTACAATTATTCATTTGACTAAATGAATAATGATTGATTAACATAATAAGTATTAAAAATGTGATTAAACCTTTCATTTTAAATGTATTTACTTTTCAAACCCATAATCGCGTTCCACTATAGCAATTCTGGTTTTATAGGATTGGTACCATTGTTCTCTTCCTTTTTCTTGAGCAATAGTATGATCGGCTTGTTGTTTCCACTTTTTTATTGATTCTAAGTAACTCCAATAAGAAACTGTAATACCGAGTTCGTTTCTTGCGCTTTCAACACCAAGAAATCCAGGTTGTTGTTTCGCAAGCTCTTCCATAAACTCTGCCATTAGGGAATAGCCTTCTAAATTTTTAGCATCGGTATTTATTGAACTAAAAATTACGGCATAATAAGGCGGCTTAGGTGTATCGGCAATCATTATTTTATTTTAACTAGGGTGTGTTTTTATCTAGTTCTTCTAATTCAAGAATTTTATAAGCAGTCTCATAATATTCTAGTAATTGTTGTTCTCTGCTTGCAATTTCTTGCATGCTACTTTTAAATGCTATCATATTAGATTTTGCTTTTTCGGGTGAGTTTAATTCTGATGAGAGGAAAATTTCAGAAATCTTTTCAGAAGGTTTAAAGGTTGTTGCTTGTTGGTTGTATATTCTTGATAATATTAGCAGTTCGTCATAATCAAAATTCACAATAAGCGGATGCGAT